>Ga0079223_10000104_pt1 | contig 30822 bp, 22 predicted proteins | sample Stecom2011_FD_75072 | JGI IMG/M metagenome (GOLD analysis project Ga0079223, IMG submission 75072) | Agricultural soil microbial communities from Utah to study Nitrogen management - Steer compost 2011 | ecosystem: Environmental > Terrestrial > Soil > Agricultural land | place: USA: Utah...
CGATCTTTCGGATGCCAACAGTGAATTCGAAGACAATCCAACCATTGTAGACCTAGACATGTGTCAGTATCCTGCCATAGCATTAATTAAGGTAGGAGTACCTGCGGATGAAAATGGCAACGGATGTGGAGATGTAGGAGAAACCATAGTCTATAGCTTTAGTGTTAAAAACCTTGGGAATGTTGTTCTAACAAACATTATTGTGACTGATCCTCTGGTAAGTGTAGTTGGTGGCCCAATTAGTTTGGAGCCAGGTGAGGAAGATACTACCACCTTTACAGCGGTGTATACTATTACTCAAGCCGATGTGGATTCTGGAAAGGTTGAAAACCAAGCGACTGCAGAAGGAATAGCTCCCAATGGAGATTTAGTATCCGATCTGTCTGACCACACTAGTTATGCGGATGACAATCCAACAATTACTACTCTTTGTCAGAATCCGTCAATAGCTTTAGAGAAATCAGGAGTATTCAATGACGAAAATGGTAATGACGCAGCCGAAGTGGGTGAGACCATTTCATATACATTCGCAGTAACCAATACTGGAGATGTAACGTTGTACAACATAACACTTTCAGATCCACTACCAGGTATTCAGATTTCTGGAGGTCCAATTGCGGTGTTGCAGCCAGGTGAAACTGACAACACTACCTTTACTGCGATCTATGTGATTACTCAAGCAGATATTGACAGAGGAGAGGTTGTAAACCTTGCAACAGTAACCGGTGAGGATATTGATGGCATTGAAGTGACAGCTGATTCTGAGGCTATCGTTATTCTACCTGCAGTATTGCCTGCATCATTTGAAATCTTTAACGGTATCACTCCTGATGGAGACGGTCTGAATGAGTATTTCCAAATAGTCGGTATTGAAAATTATCCAGATAACAATGTGAAAATTTTCAACCGATGGGGCGTACTAGTATTCGAAACAGATGGATACGGAGGTAAAACTGGAAAGGAAAATGTGTTCAGGGGAATTTCTGAAGGCCGTGCAACGGTTGAGAAAAACAAGGAATTACCAACGGGAACTTATTATTACATACTAACCTTCCCGAGCTCAAACCCAGGTAAGAGTAGTTACGCAGGATACTTATATATTAATAGATAGAAAATCAAAAAATCCCCGGGAGGGAATACCTCCCGGGATAAAAATAAATAACTATGAAACACAGTTATCTAACAGTCATTATTTTGATTTTGCTTGGTACCTTTTCAAGTAATGCACAGCAAGACCCACAGTACACTCAATATATGTACAATACCCAAGTAGTAAACCCCGCCTACGTAGGTAGCCGTGAAGCTTTAAGCTTCGGTCTTTTGTATAGAACCCAGTGGGTTGGCCTTGATGGCGCACCAAAAACCGGCTCCTTTACGGTAAATTCTCCCGTGTCGTATAATATGGGTCTGGGACTATCTATAGTGAATGATCAGTTGGGGCCTGCCACTGAGACAAATATTAATATTGACTATTCCTATAGCATACCTACCTCAGAAACAGCCAAGCTTTCCTTTGGGTTAAAAGCAGGAATAGACCTTTTGGATGTGGATTTTAGTAAATTAAACATTTACGACAAAAACGATCCTCGTTTCCAAAATAACATCGACAATAAACTTCAACCACAAATTGGAGCGGGAGTATATTTTAACACGGATAAGTTTTATGCAGGGCTGTCCGTTCCAAACTTTCTGAGCACCAAACATTTTGATGAGAGTAGTCTTAATACTACTTCGGTTGAAACGGTTGCCAAAGAACGGATGCACTACTTTCTGATTGCTGGTTATGTGTTTGATATTAGCGACAATTTAAAATTTAAACCCGCTACCTTGTTCAAGATGGTAACTGGTTCCCCATTGCAGGCTGACGTATCTGCCAACTTCTTATTGTACGATAAACTGACTCTTGGAGCGGCTTACCGATGGAGTGCTGCAATGAGTGCTATGGTTGGTTTTCAGGCAACAGATCAAATATTTATCGGTTTCGGTTATGACTATCAAACAACAGATATTGAAGCCTACAGTGATGGCTCCTATGAAGTTATCCTTCGATTTGAATTGTTCAATAAACCAGAACGAGTGCTAACCCCGAGATTCTTCTAAAATATTAAGACTATGAATACATTATTACGCAAAATATTTCTTATCGCTTTGGTAGCTCTTACCGCGGGGAGTGGCTTTGCCCAAAAAAGGGATATTCAAAAGGCCAATAAGGAATTCGACAAATTTGCATATATCGATGCCCGCGAAATATATTTAAAAGTGGTGGCTGATGGTTATGAATCTGCCCAGATTTTTGAAAATCTTGGAGATACCTATTATTTTAATAGTGATTATACCAACGCCTCCATATGGTATCAAAAACTTTTAAACCAATTCCCGGATGAGATTGAGCCAGAATATTATTATAGAGCGGCGCAGTCTTTAAAGAGTGTTGGAAAGTATAAAGAATCAGATCAACTTCTAAAAGATTATATCGCAAAAGGAGGCACTGGCTTGGTAATTCAACAATATAAGGATGATCCTAATTATTTAAAGAGTACTGTTTTTAAGTCAAGGGAGTTTAACCTTGAAAAAGTTGCCATCAACACAGCAAGCTCCGACTTTGGGGCGGCGTTCTATATGGACAATAAACTTGTGTATGCCTCTGCCACCAATACACAAGGAACTAAGACATCTGATTGGACAAATCAACCCTATCTAGATTTGTTTATGGCCGATAGAGATTCTTTGGGTGGACTTAGCAATCCCGTTGCTCTAGGTGGTGATATAAACACTCCGTATCATGAAGCTTCCGCTACTTTTACTAAAGACGGCAATACTGTTTATTTTACCCGAAATAATTTCTTGGACGGAAAAAAAGGGAAGGACAAAAACAAAACGATTAGATTAAAATTATACAAAGCCACAAAAACGGGTGAAAACACTTGGACGAATGTTGTGGAGCTTCCTTTTAATAGTAATAATTACTCAGTTGCGCATCCAGCTCTCAGCCCAGATGGTAAAAAGCTTTACTTCTCTTCTGATATGCCTGGAACCATGGGAATGTCAGATCTGTGGTATGTAGATGTGTTAGGAAATGACAGTTACGGAGAACCAGTAAACTTGGGGCCGGAAATCAACACTTCTGCACGCGAATCCTTTCCATTTATCAGCGATAAAAACAATCTTTACTTTTCCAGTGATGGTCGTTCAGGCTTAGGTGGTTATGATATTTTCGTCACGCCTTTGGACAAAGAAGGAAAGCCTGGAAGTATAACCAACTTGGGAAGTCCTTCAAACAGCGCTCAAGATGATATCGGTTTTATTATAGATGAAGAATCACGTATTGGATATCTTACCTCCAATCGTGGAGGGGATAGAGGTAGTCTGGATGATGATATCTATCTGGTAATAGAAACCTGTACAATCAATATTAAGGGTAGAGTGTTTGATAAAGAAACGAACAAGCCATTACCAGGTGCTGATGTAAGCTTGTTAGACAAGAACAATCAGTTAGTAAGTAGTACTATTGCAAAAGCAGACGGTACTTATAGCTTTATGGCTGACTGCGACACTCAGTACACAGTGAGAGGAGCCAAAGAGGGATATAAACCGTACGAGAAAATGATTATGACTCCAGCCCTTTCAGGAACTATAGATGTGCCTCTTCCACTTGAGAGAATCGGGCCTTGTGCTCCGGACGACTTGGGTTGTATCTTAAACCTTCAGCCTATATATTTCGATTTCGACAAATGGAATATCCGTCCTGATGCTGAGATTGAATTGGCGAAAATATTGGCGGCTATGCGAGAATATCCAGAGTTGATAATCCATATAGAATCGCATACCGATTCCAGAGGAAGTCACAGTTATAATGAGAGACTTTCTGAAAATCGTGCCCAGTCCACTCTCAAGTGGTTGGTTGGGAAAGGTATAGATGCCAAGCGACTTACCGCAAAAGGTTACGGAGAAACCCGTTTGGTGAATAAATGTTCTGATGGGGTGTCATGTACTGCGGAAGAGCATCAACTTAACCGAAGATCTATGTTCATTATAAAAAATTAATTAACCAAATTATTAGGATTGTCAAAAGTGTTCAATACTCCGTATTGGGCACTTTTTGCTTTTGAAAACAACTTCCTTTATGTATTTTTACCATAAATAAAATTATATGAAAGAAGAGCAAGTTGTTCTTGTCAATGAAAAAGATGAGAAGGTTGGGCTAATGCCAAAACAGGAAGCGCATGAGAAAGGAGTGCTGCATAGAGCCTTTTCAGTTTTTATTTTTAATGATCAAAATGAATTAATGCTACAGCAACGCGCGTTTCATAAATACCATACTCCCGGGCTTTGGGCCAATACTTGTTGTAGTCATCAACGCGATGGCGAATCGTCCATTGAAGCTGGAAAAAGACGATTGTATGAGGAAATGGGTTTTTCAGCCGATTTGAAAGAGACTACCACCTTTATATATAAGGCAGCTTTTGACAACGGATTAACTGAACACGAACTCGACCATATCCTTGTTGGAAAATATTCAGATGAGCCCAATATAAACCCTGAAGAAGTTGCTGCATGGAAATGGATGGAACTGGAAGAAGTTAAAAACGACATTCAGAACAATCCAGACTTATACACTCCTTGGTTTAAAATTATTTTTGATAAATTCTATAAACATTTATCAGTATGAGCATAACCGTTTTTAGAAAAGCCCATTTTAATGCTGCCCATAGACTTTATAAAAAGGAATGGGACGACGCCAAAAATCTTGAGGTATTTGGAAAGTGTAGCAATCCAAATTATCATGGGCATAATTACGAATTGGAAGTGGGGGTAAGTGGAAAAATCGATCCAGAAACTGGGTTTTTAATGAATCTAAAAACTTTGCGGATAATTATTGAGGAAGAGGTTGAAGAACCCTTCGATCATAAAAATCTTAACATTGAAGTTCCTGAATTTAAAGAATTGAACCCAACGGTTGAGAACATTGCCGTAGTGATCTGGGGGAAATTGAGAAATCGTATTGATAAACAATTCGGGATTACTGTTAAGCTTTATGAAACGCCCAGAAACTTTGTTGTTTATACGGGTCCCTAATGGAGAGAGCTTCTCCACTATATCCATTAAAATTCCATCCCATACTCAAAACAAAAGTATGGGGAGGGGATAAGCTTAATCAAATTCTTAAGAAATCCAACAACAAGAACCTCGGTGAAAGTTGGGAGATTTCAGCAGTGGATGACAATATTTCACAAGTGTCCAATGGTTCTCTGGCGGGAAAAAACCTACAATGGCTTCTCGAAAACTATCAGGATGATCTGGTAGGGGAAAAAGTTTATCAAAAATTCGGGAACACTTTTCCGTTGTTATTCAAGTTTATCGATGCAAAGGAAGATCTGTCAGTTCAAGTACACCCTGATGACTCATTGGCCAAGTCAAGACACAATACCTTCGGCAAAACAGAAATGTGGTATATTCTAGATGTCGAAAAAAACAGCAAGCTCGTCTTGGGGTTTAAGGAAGGCACAGAAAAATCTGACTACTTACAATCCCTTTCTGAAAATCGAATCCCAGAAATCCTGCATTTCGAATCTATTAAAAGGAACGACGTCTTTCTTGTAAAACCAGGTACTGTACACGCGATCGGCGCTGGAATACTCCTAGCCGAAATACAGCAAACTTCAGACATTACCTATCGTATTTACGATTGGGATAGACCCGATACCAATGGACAATTGAGACAGCTTCATACTGAATTGGCATTAAATGCAATCGATTTTGAACCATTTCGAGGTAAATTGGATTATTCTGAAAAACAGAATCTTTTAGTGCCTATAGGGAGAACGGACTTCTTTTCCGTCAATAAATTAGTGCTTCCCAAGGACTACCTACAAGATTTGAAAGGCATTTCATCCTTTGTGGTTTATATGTGTATAGAAGGTGATGCAATAATTGAGGTGGACAGTTTTTCTGAAGAAATCAGGAAAGGAGAAACCGTTTTAATTCCCGCATATTTCCCTGAGATAAAATTCATTACCAATTCTGCAACCCTTTTGGAAGTGTACATTCCTTAAATGTTTGTACCTTTGCCCAGATTTTAAATATCAAAAATTAATTAAAAACGATTTCCGCTTATGCGGAAAAAAGGAATTATGGCAAACGTAAGAAATCTAAAAAAGGACATCAACTATGTGTTGGGCGACATCATTGAGGCAGTATATATTTGGGAATTGACCAATCCCGACAAGGAAAATAAGAAGTCGGAAGGTATTATAGATGAGGCTATTGAAACATTTGACGGATTGATTGCCAAAATCAACCAGAAAAAAGTTGAAAACAAGAAAGAGCATTTTAAAGCAATAAATGCCGAACTAGAAGAAAAAGGGCGGAAGCTGGTCGATAAGATCAACGCGCTATAAAACCGTGTCATTCTCTTTTCGAATTATAATATAAGACTCCAGTTTCTTTCCGTACTTGGAGTCTTTTATTTTTGGATCTAGCGTTCGATATACTGTATCTAAGTATTTAATGTTTACATCATAAACCTCATGTAGCATCAAATAAGGAGCTATCTCATAATCTTTATGATTGAGAGCGAAATTCACGGTTGTTAAATATTTATTTGAAAGTAGGTTCTGTTGTTTTTTATCCAGATCGGTTAACAAGGATTCTTTTCCTCCCTTTCCCAAATTCAATTTTTGCTCTATAATCTCCAGGTTTTTACTCACATAGCGCTGTTTTAACTTATTGTATTCCCTTAGTAGGCTATCGTTTTTAGAGCCGTTTATCCTCGCTGCATTTCCAAAATTTTTCAGGTTGGTTGTGATGTTCAGGTTACCATTTTCTGCAAAAAAAGTGATGCGGTCGTCCTGAAGGCTGCCGTCCTTAAGCTGTACATAGAGATAATAAATTTCAGGGCTTTCTACAATTTCTGAGAATTTAAAGTTTGAATTCCCATCTACTATTGCTGAATCTACCGTAACAAGAAGAGTATCCTCAAATTTTTGAAGATACAGAGTGCCTTTTTTCAGCCCTGTTACCGTTCCCGAAATATTCATTTGGTTAAAGTTGTCATTTGAACATCCAAACAAAACGAGAAATACTACCGACCCCCAAAGAAAATTGCGCATTTTATTATTTTTTAGAAGGATGCAAATATGAATATTTTTTCTGAAAATCTATACCGCAGAAGCCAATTGCATTAATACGGTACATATAATTGCACCAATTGTTCCTACCGCGTATCCGAAAACTGCTAAAAGCACCCCAACAGTTGCCAAGGATGGATGAAAGGCAGAAGCGACGATGGGTGCTGAAGCGGCTCCACCAACGTTGGCCTGGCTACCTACTGCAAAAAAGAAGTAAGGTGCGCGTATTAGTTTTGCAACCAAAATTAAGAGCCCCGCATGAAAGGCCATCCAAACCATCCCGATGGCAATCAAACCGACATTATCAAAAATCAAGGTGAGATCCATTTTCATCCCGATGCTGGCCACTAAAATATAAATAAATACACTCCCAAATTTGCTTGCCCCTGCACCTTCATAAGATCTGAGTTTGGTGAATGATAGCAAAATCCCAATAACAGTTGTAATGCTGATCATCCAAAAGAAACTAGAGTCAAGAAAGGTGAATATATTACGGGTTATTCCTTTAGGAATGTTAGCTACAACTGAGGTGAAGAATTCACTCAAATAATTTGCACCAAAATGTGCTAAACTCACAGTTCCAAAGGCAATTGCCGCTAAAATCATCAGATCCGTTAGACTGGGATTTCGATCTACTTTTAATGAATATTCCGATACTTTTGCCTTTAAGCTTTCAATAGCCGAAGTGTCGGCTTTTAGCCATTTGTCAATTTTATCTGATTTTCCAATTCCGAAGAGAATTATCGCCATCCAAATATTGGCCACAACTATATCTACAAACACCATCCCTCCGTATAGTTTCGGGTTGTATCCGTAAATTTCTAGCATCGCGGTTTGATTAGCTCCACCGCCAATCCAGCTTCCCGCCAGAGTAGATAGACCGCGCCACACGGCATCGGGACCCACACCCCCAACAGTTTCGGGAGAAATAGTTCCTATAATCAAAACTGCTATTGGTCCACCAATTATGATTCCTACTGTCCCTGCCAGAAACATAATCAAAGCTTTGGGGCCTAAGTTGTAAACCGCCTTTAAATCTATGCTTAGGGTCATTAGAACCAAAGCTGCCGGCAACAAATAGCGACTGGACATAAAGTACAAGCTCGTACTATCTGCTTTAGCTTCCCCCGTATCGGTAATTGTTATCCATTCTGGACTAATTATGCCTAAAGTGGTCAAAAGCGCCGGCAGGAAATACGCCATAAACAGGGCTGGTACTATGCCATAAAATTTGGCCCAGAATCCGCTTTTTTTCGCGGAAGTGTAAAAGATGAAACCCAATACTACCATTAATAGTCCGAAAACGATAGTGTCATTGGTGAAAAGCGGGGTGGTGTCTTGAATTATTTCGATAGTTGAATCTTGCATTTTTGGTGGTTTGGCTGCAAAATACAATTATTTTTTAAGTTCGATTCTTTTATTTAATCCTTAATGAATTTTACTATAATGTCAATAAGGTCAGGCATGACCGGCAAATCGTATTGGTTATATGACTTGCTGTTTTCTAATGGGTTTCCTTGGATGTATTTGAAGATATGGTTCATTCCATGAATAATTTTATAAGAGGCATCTGGTTTGGCAGTTTTCAATAATTCGGCTTCTGATATCTGTACTTGAATGTCCTGATCCCCATTAATAATTAAAACTGGAATGTTGAGTTTTGCGATTTCCTCTTGAGGATTGTACTGCATCCAACTAAAGATAAATGGCTGGATTTCTTTTCTGAAAATGGAAGCTAATCCCGGGCTGTAATTATGGGCCACCCCATTTACCCTAAGATCGTCAAAGGAGCTACGGGCGTTGTCCGCCAATCCAGGTGCTTGCTGCGCTAACTGGTCTACAATTACGTCATCAATCTCCTGTCCTGCTCCTGCAATTGAAATAAAGGCATCGGCGCCGTTTTGCGCTGCAATCATTCCTATCAAGGAGCCTTGACTGTGGCCGATGATATAGATTTTCGAAAATCTTTCATCTTTTTGGAAGTATTTCAGAATAGATACTGCGTCTTGGATAAAATCCCCAAAATTGACCTTTGATTCGTCTAGAGTTCTCATCTTCATCTGTTTTACTATCCTTTTGTCATATCGAAAAGTAGCGATGTCGTTTTTGTATAAATCCTCAGCGAGAAATCGAAGAGAATTATTTTTCATCATCTGCTGATTTCCGTCTCTGTCAGTTGGGCCACTGCCAGCTATGATAATGGCCAAGGGTAGTTTGTGGTCTGCTTTTGGAACTATTAAGGAGCCGTCGATCAGCGGAGTGATAGTTAGGTTCTGGGAGCTGTACATGTCTGTTTGAGCAGAAGCCATTCCAAAGAAAAGAAGGAGAAGAAGTGGGATGTATTTCATGTTGTTTTCTTTCTGTAATATATTATGTGTTAAACATAATTTTTTTATTCATATTGTCTAAGGTAATATTTATTGCGCGTTTACTTGCCATTACCAATCTCCTTTTAAAATTCCATTTCTATACTTTAGATGTTATCTTTACAGCCAAATTTAATTTGAAATGAAAAAGAGCATCATATTTAGTTTTCTGTTTTTATTTTTTGTTGTGAATGTTTTCGCCGCAGATGACTGGGGAAAAACCGGGCATAGAGTAGTGGGGGAAATAGCAGAACAATATCTGGACCGCCATACAAAAAAGGCGATTTCTGAATTATTGGACGGTCATTCCTTAGCCTTTGTTTCAAATTACGGCGACGATATTAAAAGTGAAAGAAAATATGATTCATTCGACCCTTGGCATTATGTGAACTTTCCTTTTGGTAAACGATATGAAACCTACCCCAAAAGTGGAAAAGGTGATATCATCCAAGGAATAAATACTTCAATCGCAATCTTGAAAAACAAAAATAGCTCTAGAGAGGATAAGGTTTTTTATTTAAAAATGCTTATTCACTTTATTGGAGATCTTCATCAGCCACTGCATGTTGGTATGGAGGAAGATAAAGGCGGAAATGATTTTCAAGTGCGCTGGTTTAGGGATGGCACCAACTTACACAGATTATGGGATTCACAAATGATAGATTTTTATCAAATGTCCTATACCGAGCTTGCAGCCAACACCAATGTGTTGTCCGCTGCGGAGGTAGCAGCTTTCCAAAGAGGCTCGGTCCTCGACTGGATGTATGAAAGTCGATCGCTTTGCGAGGATATATACAAGAATACAGAAATTGGCGAAAAATTAGGGTATGAGTATATGTACAAATATATGAACCCTCTTCGTGATCAACTTCAAAAAGGAGGCATTCGACTGGCCCGACTTTTAAACGAAATCTTTGTGTAAAATCTTTGACCTTCACTGATAACTATTCAAAAAGTCTCCTTGCGTCTTAGTGATGGAGAATTCACGCTTAAATAAGGTCCATCCATTTAATTCATCATCACTAAATTAAATTTTTGCTTCCATTGTCAAGCCTCCATTTCTGAATTCGATTCTTTAAGTGTATAGGAATGCCCAATACATCAGTGCAAACTGTAAAGGAACCCGAAGGATCAACAACCAAGTTGGGAGCTTCATAGATGCCTTTTTATCTTGGAGCATATAAATGTGGACAGGTATAAACAGTATTAACATAATGATAATCCCCCAAGCTGCTTGTACTTGGGTGTTTTGGTTCATAAGCATAAAACCCAATACCATCTCTAAAATCCCGCTTGCCATTACCATAGTGGAAGCTGCGGGAATGTAAGGGGGGATTATTCGTTCATAAAGCTTTGGCTTGCGGAAATGGTTCATGCCTGCTAGAACTAACAACAAGCCCATTATGTACTGATGCCATGGTATCATAAGTTAAGGTTTAAATATTTTTTAAAAATAGGCTTTTTCCTTCTACTGCTCACCTTGCTAAATAAAAAAAGCCCTCCCATTATGGGAAGGCCTTTTCTTTTAAGTTAATAACTTATTCAGTTTATTCAATAATTAAGCGCTTCACAGTGCTTGCGTCGTCACCAATTATCTGTACCATATAGACACCGGAGGCAAGGGTTGATACATCCACTGACTTCTCACTCTGCATAGAGCGAAGGTCAATTTGGTTAATCAGTTTACCGTTGATGTCATATATCACCATCTTATCTAAAGATAGGTTGGTCTTGTTAACAAGGTTTACCACGCTTGAAGCAGGGTTTGGATATAGAGTAACTCCATTTTCCAAATTGTTCTCTTCAATTCCGATAAGCGACTCTACTGTCAACTGGAAAGTACAGGTTGAAACGTTGCCGTACTCATCTTCCGCGGTAAGTGTAACCGTGTAAGTGCCATCAGATAGTGCAGTTCCCGCTGCCGGGTTCTGGCTTGTAATGGTCACAGGGTCTGTACAATTGTCGGTAGCTGTTGCCTCGCCAGTTGCGAAATAATCAGGAACTATATAGTATAGGTTCCCTACGCCTGGATCCTGAGTCTGGTTAGCTGGACAGCTGATAACAGGAGCCAATCTGTCTACCACATTGATCTGGGTAGTACAAGAGGTGATATTACCACTTGTATCGCTGGCATAAATTGTAACATTTATCGGTGCACCGATATCGGCACAGGTTACCACTGGTACGTCAATGGCCACACTGCTAATGCCGCAGGCCTCGTCAATACTTCTTATCAGGTCATAAGGATCTATAGTGGTCGTGCCGTTAGGCCCAAGCTCTATATCTACAGCGGAAGCAGTAACGATCTCATAATTGAGTTCGAAATTATCTACTCCTGCACCCCAGCCCCAGCCGCCTTCATCGTCATAGGTGAAGCGTACTTGGAAATTGGAGTTTACAAATGCAGCCATATCTAATACACCACTATTGGTAGGGCTTGTGTTTGTTTCAACAAACAGAAGCTGTTGCCAAGTTGTACCGTCATAAGCCTCAACGGTTAAAGTACCGTCCCCTAAGTATTCCTGTAGTGCATAGTCAAAGGAAATAGAGGTAGTAGTCGATCCAGCGATATTGTAAACTGGCGACAACAAAGTAGCTTTGTTAACTTGTCCACTACCCGCGGCATCGTCGTTAAAAATAGCTGCATTGCTTGTGAAGTTGCCTCCCGTTGGCATTGCGCCAGAGCCGAATGTCCAATCGCGTGAACCATTGTGAATCACTGTTGTCCATCCTGAAGGAATAGTTGATCCTTCAAAATCCTCCAACTCAGAATAAACACCTGGGGTTCCGGCACAAACGATAACTGGAGGTGTAATGTCTATAACATTTACCACAGCCATACAGGTAGAAGCGTTTCCACTTGCGTCTGTCACGGTTACTTCAATAATGTTCTCCCCAAGATCCGCACAGGTGAAATCTACACCTGAACCAGGACCGCCAATATAATGTAGTGTTCCGTTAAAAATTCTCGGGCTAAAAATTGGAGTCGTAAACGGAGTGTTAGATGCTGATCCCAAAGCCATTGATAGATCGGCGTTCGAGAAGTTCTGGTTAGATCCATCACCATTTGTGTAATAGTGTGAATGTGTACCATCCAGCACCAATGCCATCCCGTAAGTTGTATTGGCTGTTAGGGTAATTGGATTATCCAAAACTGCATTAGAAGGAGAATTCTGTCCTGCTCCAGTTCCGGAGGCGATTGCATCGGCCGTACCCCAAGCAGCAGTATTGTCCTCGTTACCAACGTAAGAGCCTACCAGTGTATAAACACTCATTGTGAAGGATCCTGAATCGGCTGTGTTGATATCGATTTCGGTAACCTCTAGGTCATTTGGTCCTACTGTAACATCAAAATAAACAGCGCCACCTGGGCTACCATTGTTTCCTGAGGCAAACATAGTTGTTAGCGATCCCGTAACACCTCCGCCAGTTCCGGCAGCAGTTATGGTATAGCCACAGGCCTCGTTCACACCAGTCACCAAATCATTTGGAGAGATAGAAGCATTTCCGCTGGCATCTAGGTAAACGTCAATTCCACCACCAGAAGCTTTTTCGTATTCCAAAAGGAAAGTGTCTACTCCTGCACCCCAAGCCCAGCTATTGTCATCATCATAGGTGAATCGTACCTGGAAGGCGGCGTTTAAATATCCTGAAACATCAATAACACCTGAGTTGATAGGCGGCTGGTCTGCATCTACAAAAAGAATGCTCTGCCAAGCAGTACCGTCCCATACTTCTGCCTCCAAAGTGCCATCACCAATAAATTGCTTAAGGGCGTAATCAAAGGACAGTTCCACATTGCTAGCTCCTGTTAGGTCGTATGCCGGAGAAACCAATCTTGCTTTGTTGGCACCTGAACCGCTTCCTGCCGCATCGTCATCAAAGATGGCTGCGTTACTTGTAAAGCTAGGGCCAAAAGGCATGGTGCCGGAACCAAATTCCCAGTCGTGGGCACCGCTCTCAATAACGGTAGTCCAACCAGTTGGAATGCTAGCGCCTTCAAAATTTTCACTTTCCGTAAAAGTTCCAAAGCCACCAACGCAGAATACTTCTGGTGCTGTTACGTCTTGTACGGTAACTGTAGCCATACAACTTGAAACATTTCCTGAATTATCGGTAATTATAAGATAAATGTCATTTGTTCCAACATTGCTACAATCTAAAGCGCCTGAAAATGGAGTAATTACGCCATCTACAGAATAAACGATATTTCCATTAAAATTACGTGGCTGGAAAGTTGACCCAAATGGATATCCTTTTCCTGCGCCTTCAAACATTTGCAAGTTTGCGTCCGCCGCAAATAGAGCGCCCACAGTGATTCCGTTGGTGTATGTAAGACTTCCAGACGTACGTGTTACATAAAATGCAACTCTGTTTCCAGCGGCCACGTCAATATCTAAATCAAGATTTAATGGTGTGGGCAAACCAACTCCTGCGGATGTAATATTGGTAGCGGTTCCTACCAAGGTCCAGGCTGCAGGATTGGATTCAGATCCTACCCAAGTTCCGGTTTTGAAATAAACCTCAATAGTGGCTGTTTCGCCCGTTGGCATGTTTACATCGAAAGATTCTATCGTTAGATCGTTTATGGTCTCCAAGTCAAACATACTTCCTGCCAAGGCGTTTCCACCAGCAAAGGTTGTGGTCAAGCTATAAGAACCAGAATCTATAGTTCCTAATTCATAAGTAGCAATACCACAATTATCCGATGAACCATTGTCGATTTCAGCCGGTGTCAGGGTGTAATTTCCTGCAGCGTCAAGATCTACCGTAACGTCTTTACAAACAGCTAAGGGAGCTTCGTTGTCTACTACAATAATATTGAACTCACAAGTAACGACGTTGCCATCACTATCCGTTGCGGAAAACTCTATAGTAGTAGTTCCTACTGGAAAGGCACTTCCGCTTGGAGGGCCACTCGTTTGAACTGTAGTAATTACCCCATCTTCCGGATCGATAGCCACAGCATTGGCAAAGTTGACTACTCCTGTACAAAGTCCAAGATCGTTATTGGATATGAGGTCGGCAGGGCACACAATGATTGGAGGATTGCCTATTAAAGGGACTTGAACGCGGACCGTATAATCCTCAACCTCTCCAAAACTAAAGGTTCCGCAAGGAGTAGGAATACTCATATTCCACCCTGCTATAACACGCATACGCGTATTTCCTAGTTCAGCCCCAACTGGAACTGTAATATTCATTGTGTGTGGACCATTGTTGCTAGTAGAGGTGGCAAGTGTATAAACTTCCCCCGCATCATCTAAAACGCCATTTTGGTTCCAGTCAATAAATGTATACAGATAGTCACCGGAATCCGCTTGGATGGTTACCGAAATTTGATCTGTTTCTCCTTGGTATACATTGGCTATTTGTGAAGTAAAATCATTATAACCAGGATGAGGTGCAACCGTTGTATTATTTATGCCCCCATAAGTTACATTTGTAATAAATTCCCAAGTACGGTTATTTCCCGATGCAGTGCAATAAGTGACAGGAGGTGATGTAACATCAGCTTCTCCAATAACATTAAAAACTAAGTGGGTATCAGGAAATGCTATGTCTGCAAAATCTGTGGGAATAATGGCTCCGCAGACTGCAGCTTGAATATATGAACTACCTGTCTGTCCAGAACTGTTTGCGCCTGGATAAAAATTTCCTCCAGATGTAAAATCTGGAATGAAAACCTCATATATAAGATTTTGTCCTAAGGGAATGGTAGCAGTTAATGGCACTGCAACCATACTCAAATTATTAGCAGGAGTTAACCCAACTGTTGCAGAACCTCGAAGTGTTGCCCCGGCTGGATAGTTTGCTGGAAAAGTCCCAGGAGCCATTGAATAAATGTTAACAGTTGCCGTCATAGCTGGGCTTACTTCCTCAACAGCAAACTCAACACCGCTAACTTCAAAATCACTTGTTATACCATACGAGGCTAGATTAAAATTTCTGAAAAAACTATCATCTCCACCAGGACAAGATACACCTGTAAAAGGTACAATATTTTGAGAAGCGCTTTGAGTAATAATAATTGGAGCCAGTGGGGCAAAATCATAATTTGTCATGGAAGTACTTCCCGCAGCTCCATTGATCATTATGTCGCTTTTCGATAACAAAGTTCCCGAATTGCGTTTAAATGACGATTGCCCCATCACAAGCGGTATCGTCAAAAACATACACAGGATTGTTAATAGTGTAATTTTTTTCATAATTATAAAGGGTTAAATGTTAGAGCTTAAATATATGTTAAATAATTAACATAAATGAATAATAACATAACATTTTTTCATTAACGTTTGTGTTTTTTCTATATCTACATTTTGCTCGAAACATTTTTGCATAAAAAAAAAGCCATTTCAAATTACTTTGAAACGGCTTCCCACTATGCTAATGCACAATTGTTTACTTTATCATTTCATAACTTCTTTTTATGAAAGTTGTCAACTCTTCTCCTTTCAGAAGGTTTTTACTCAATCTGGCCAAATCCAATGCTTGGTTTACCAAACGCTCTTTTTTCTTTTGGGTTTTGGTGTTTAAAATTTCGCTTATCAACTCGTGATTTGTATTCACAATTAAATTGTAAATCTCTGGGAAGTTACCCATCCCAAACATGCCACCACCACCTGTCTGCTGCATATCTTTCATTCTTCGCATAAATTCGGGTTCGGTGATAATAAATGGATTGGCTTTGCTATCCAAAGCTTCCAACTGTACATTGAATTTTTCTTTCGGAACTACTTCATCCAAAAAGCTCTTCAAAGAAGTTTTTTCCTCATCAGATAATTTTGATATCTGAGTATCTTCTTTTTTAATCAAATTTTCAATATGATCACTGTCCACCCTTACAAAGGATAATTTTTCTTCCTTGGTTTCTACTTTTTGTAGTAGGTGGGTGACTATAGGTGAATCTAATAGCAAAACTTCATATCCTTTCTCCTTAGCTGCCTCAATGTAGGAATGCTGTTCTTCCTTGTTGGAGGCATATAGCAGAACGAGCGATTCGTCTTTATCGGTTTGATTGACTTTTACTTTTTCTTTTAATTCCGAAAGCGTAAAATAAGATCCATCAACAGTAGGATATAGGGCGAAATCCTGAGCTCTATCAAAGAATTTATCCTCCGTGAGCATTCCGTATTCGATGACAACTTTTATGTCATTCCATTTCTTTTCAAAGCCTTCACGGTCGTTATTGAAAAGACTTTTCAATTTATCGGCAACTTTTCTGCTGATATAACTCGAAATCTTTTTAACTGCCCCATCAGCTTGCAAATAACTTCGCGACACGTTCAAAGGAATGTCCGGGCTGTCTATCACTCCGCGAAGCATGGTTAAAAACTCTGGAACGATGCCTTCTACATTGTCTGTTACAAATACCTGGTTTTGATAGAGCTGAATTTTATCCTTTTGGATGCTCATATCATTGGAAAGCTTCGGGAAATATAGGATTCCGGTTAGATTGAAAGGGTAATCTACATTTAAATGAATATGGAAGAGAGGTTCTTCAAACTGCATGGGATACAATTCCCGATAAAACGATTTATAATCCTGATCCTCTAGCTCGGTAGGTTGTTTTGTCCAAGCTGGGTTAGGATTGTTGATGATGTTGTCCACTTCCTTAGTTGGGGCTGCATCTTCTTCTTTAGCGCCTTCCGGCTTTGGTAAAGTCTCGGTCCGTGTTCCGAATTTAATCGGAATAGGCATGAATTTATTATATTTTACCAGAAGTTCGCGGATACGACTTTCTTCCAAAAACTCGGTAGAATCATCTGCTATGTGCAGAATGATTTCTGTGCCACGCTCTTTTTTGTCAGCCTTTGTCAACGTAAATTCTGGGGAACCATCGCAGGTCCAATGGGCCGCAGGTTCATCCTTGTAGCTTTTGGTTATGATTTCCACTTTTTTGGCCACCATAAAGGCCGAATAAAATCCTAGACCAAAATGGCCAATGATACCAGCATCCTTCCCATCTTTATCTTTGTATTTTTCTATGAATTCTTCCGCCCCCGAAAAAGCGATTTCATTAATGTATTTTTCAACTTCCTCGGCCGTCATTCCAAGACCTTGGTCGATAATGCGAAGTTCTTTTTTCTTCTTATCCAGTTTTACTTCAATAATAGGATTTCCATACTCCACGCCCTCAGCCTCTCCTATATTGGTGAGGTGTCTTAGTTTTAGGGTTGCGTCCGTAGCGTTGGAAATCAATTCACGAAGAAAAATTTCATGGTCACTGTATAAAAACTTTTTTATCAGGGGAAAAATGTTCTCCACCGATACATTGATAGTTCCTTTGCTCATATTTAAAATTTTTATTGTTATTTATTTCTATGTACTTCTCTACAAGTCAAATAAAATACCAAGCCTAAGAATGCTGACACCTTGTCACTGAAAAACGAAGTATAAACTTTAACAGAACATTCTGTTGAGGTAATGACCTAAAACATTAGACAGTGGGTATCTTTGTGTTTGATCTGAAAGTTTAATTCAATTTTAAATAATTACGAAATGGCAACTGTAAATAAAACTTCCTCCGCCGTAAAGAAATCTGCCCCTAAAAGGAAACTTGGCAAGGAGAATATAACATCTGCTTATATGGAGTGGGTTCTTTTGAATGAAAGAACACCAAAGAGCGTTTTTAAATTTTGCAAGGAAAACAATTTTGAAGAGACTGGCTTCTATGATTATTTCGGTTCATTTGAAGGATTGCAAATGGAAATTTGGAATTCCTTTTATGAGCAAACTATTTCTTTGGCCAATAAGGAGGAGGCCTATTCCACTTATACCAATAGGGAAAAAATGCTCACATTATATTATACGTTTTTCCAATTGCTCACTCTTAATCGGAGCTATGTTCTTTTCACTTTAAAAGAGCACCGAAATATTTTGAGAAATCTGAGTCAGCTGAAAGGGCTTCGCAAGGAGATAAAACACTTTGCTGCTGAATTGATTCGAGAAAACAACGAAGATGAAAAACTAAAAATCTTGAAGCAATCTGTCACTATTTTTTCAGAAGGGGCGTGGTTGCAAACACTTTTTCTATTAAAATATTGGATGGATGACAATTCTGCTGGCTTTGAGAATACCGATATAGCTATTGAGAAATCGGTTCGTGCCATTTTTGATGTGTTTGACACCCAGCCATTAGAAAGCGTAATTGATTTTGGAAAATTTTTGTGGAAAGAAAAAATGGTTTAATGAAGACGATAGACAGAATCCCCACCAATAAAATTCAGCGAGCTTCAAAGTTGATGACCACTGGAGTAAAAGTGGGAGGAAATTATTTGAAGTATTACGGAAAGAAACTTGTAAATCCTGAACATACAAAGGATGAACTCAATGAAAGTAATGCTGAGGATATTTACGACAGTTTAAAAAACTTAAAAGGAAGCGCTTTAAAAGTTGCACAAATGCTGAGTATGGAAAAGAACATCATGCCGAAGGCTTATGTTGAAAAATTCTCCTTGGCTCAGTTTCAGGTACCACCTCTTTCAGCTCCCTTGGTACGAAAAACGTTTTTACGATATTTTGGAGATACGCCCGAAAGTCTTTACGATACATTTAATGCTGAATCTGTTGCGGCGGCCAGTATTGGGCAGGTTCATAAAGCGACCAAGGATGGAAAGGATCTTGCGGTAAAAATTCAATACCCTGGAGTTGCAGAAAGCATCAGCAGTGATTTGGCTATGGTAAAACCTGTGGCAATGAAAATGTTCAATATAAAAGCTAAGGATAGCGAAAAATATTTTCAGGAAGTTGAAGGTAAATTACTTGAGGAAACCGACTATATATTAGAAGTTAAACAGAGCAAGGAACTCAGTATAGCCTGTAGCGGTATTCCCAATCTGCGTTTTCCAAATTATTATGAAACGCTTTCCAACGAGCGTATTATTACTATGGACTGGATGGAAGGCCAGCATTTGTCAGAATTTGTGAAAGGCAATACCGATGTTCAGAAGTTGAATAAAGTAGGGCAAACACTTTGGGATTTCTATATGTTTCAGATGCACGAGTTAAAGCGGGTGCATGCCGATCCACATCCTGGAAATTTTCTGGTCGACGAGGACGCCAATTTAATTGCAATAGATTTCGGTTGCGTGAAGACTGTTCCAGAGGATTTTTATATCCCATACTTCGAGCTTGCAAAACCTGAAAATATAAATGATCCGGAGATTTTCCTGGAAAAAATGTATGAATTGGAAATTCTAAAGAAGGAAGATTCTCCTGAGGAGACAAAATTCTTTTCAGAATTATTTCATGAAATGCTAAGTCTCTTTACACAGCCCTTTCACAATAAAACCTTTGATTTTGCCGATGAAGAATTCTTCGGAAATATTGCCGAACTGAGCAATAGATATTCAAAGGACACCGAGCTTCGGAAAATGAATGGCAACCGTGGGTCGAAACATTTTCTCTATATAAACAGAACCTTTTTCGGTCTTTATAATTTAATGAACGATCTGGGTGCTAAAGTTGACATCGAAAACTATAAAAGCTATGTATAAACTTTAACATAACTTGTTTAAACTGTTAACATTTTCATTCAACAATCGGGATTATATTTACAAATAGATAATCGAATATCAAATTGCTATGAAAAAGTAAAATATTCTATTATTTAATTGGTTAGGTTGTTTAAGAAAGGGCGCTACTTGGCGCCCTTTTTTTATTGTAGTCTGTGTGATTTTTGCTAAAATCTTACTTCTTGTTTTTCACATATTTATCCAACCAAGCATTTTGTTCCCACAACATATGTAGAATGCTTTCTTTAGCCTGGTATCCATGACTCTCTTTTGGAAGCAATACCAGTCTCGCAGTTGCTCCTAATCCTTTTAAGGCATTAAAGTATCGCTCGCTTTGCATTGGGTAAGTTCCGGAATTATTGTCTTCTTCTCCATGAATTAAGAGCATTGGGGTTTTCATTTTGTCGGCTTGCATAAAAGGGGACATTGTGTTATAAACATCAGGCGCATCCCAATAGCTTCGCTCCTCACTTTGGAAGCCAAAGGGAGTAAGCGTACGGTTATAGGCTCCGCTCCGTGCGATGCCTGCTGCAAAAAGATTGGAATGGCTCAATAAGTTGGCAACCATAAACGCACCGTAAGAATGCCCGCCCACGGCTACTCGATCGCGATCTACATAACCTCTTTTGTCGACTGCATCAATAGCAGCTTTCGCATTGTCCACCAATTGTTTAACAAATGTGTCGTTGGGTTGATTTTCCCCTTCCCCGACAATTGGGAATGCCGCATTGTCAAGAACCACATATCCTTGAGTTACCCAATATAGCGGGGAGCCCCAGAATGGATATGTGAATTTGTTGGGATTAGAGGTGCTTTGTGAGGCACTGCTCATGTCCTTAAATTCCCGGGGATAGGCCCATAATATCATAGGTAGCTTTTCCTTGCTGTCTTTATTGTAACCCACCGGCAAATAGAGTGTTCCTTCCAGTTCCAAGCCATCATCCCGTTTATAGCTTATTACTTCCTTATGGACGCTTTGTAAACTTTTATATGGATTGTCAAAAGTTGTTACCGGGCTCAAAGAATTCTTTTTAAAGATATTTCTGAAATAATAATTTGGATATTCCTGTTGCGATTCAATACGAACAAGGATTTTCCCTTTTTTCATATCGATGGAAGACGTCAAAGTTTCAAGCTTGTCGGTATAAGGAGATTCGTAAATTCTTTTTGACTTCTGGGTTTTTAAATCGAATTCATCTATAAACGGGAATTGTCCGTTGTCAGAAAATCCCTCACCCATTAAATAAGCTCGTCCGTGGTTAATTTCCAGAACTCTTTCCTCATATTCATTTCTTTTGGTAACAAAACTTCCAGGATCGTTGTATCTATCCTGATAATTTCGGTCGAAAATAATTTTTGGAGTTTCTGCTGTGTTGGATGGATTAAAGATATAAGTTTTGGTATTTCTGTCATTCCACCAACGATCGGTACCAAGGGCGAGATTGTCATCGCTCCAAGTTATTCCTGAATACCGGTTTATAGTTTTTAACAACAGTCTGGGGTTGGTCTCAAATGGTGCATTAAGCTCATAAACAGCGTCACGGAAATCCACTTTTATTTCGGGGTCGCCTTCATCCAAAGCTTCTGCCCAATAAATAGTCGCAGCATGGTCTGCGCGCCAATTCATACTTCTTTTTCCGGTTCGAGTGGCCATAAACCCTTTAGGCTGTACTTCGTTTAAAGGAACGTCGTTTACCTTTTTAACTAAACTGCCATTGTTATTATAAATATTGGTCTCAAATGGAAATCGAAAATAAGGAACTATATATGAGAAGGGTTTTTTAATAATATTCACCATTACATATTTTCCATCTGGCGAGAAATCCAGGTCATCATACATGGCTACAGGTAGGAAATTACTTGCCGTTCCATTAAGGGAAACCTTTTTTATTTCAGAAAGTGCTAATTGTTCAAAATTGAATTCATCGCTCGGGCTGCCCAACAAATCTTGATAGGTTCTGTTTTGGGCCTTTTCGCCATCACTTACTGTAACAGTCGGGCCGTTTGGAATGCTTTCCATAGTATTTATTAATTCTTTTCTAGTGGAAGGAATTGTTTTAATAAGAATGCTTTTGCTGTCCTTAAACCAATTGATGGGATCCCCAAGATTGGCATTAATTTTTTCGGAGCTAAGTTGAATGGCGGTTGCATTTTCAATATCTCCCAACCACAATTGTACCTCATTTTCTGTAGTGTTTAGAAAGGCGATCAGTTTTTCGTCAGGCGAAATTGTAAAATCGGAAAGCCTTGCATTCTGTGGAAGTCCCGATAAATGACGCGGTTCTTTGGCAGTCGCTTTTTTTACTTTTAAATTATTGTAATAGGTGGTTCTGCTTCCAATATTTGTTTTTGGGTTGATACGCAGCCCTCCCAATCGAAGCTCTGTCTCCGAGAGTTCCAAGATCGATTTATAGGGGTCTCTATAAAAAAGAATAACATTTTCACCTTTGCTGTCAATTCGAACTGCAGGTGCCATTGGGGCCTCGACCAATTCCAAAATTGCTGCCGGCGGGTTTTGGTAATCCAATTTTTCCTGAGCAAGTACGTTGCCAAACAGAAAAAGAAATAAAAGAACAGTTAACTGAGTTTTCATATAAAAAAATTTAAGTGCGTAAAGATATCAAAATCTACGGGCTCTTACTTGCTATGCGTGCATACTACATAACTTCAAAATAATTTCCCTGAAAGACGACATATACTTATCTTTCCAAAGTATTAAATATAAATGAAAATGTATAGTTCAAAAATAATTGGATTGGGATATTACGTTCCTGAAAATGTGGTTACTAACGATGACTTGTCAAAGCTAATGGACACCAATGATGCTTGGATCCAAGAAAGGACAGGAATCAAAGAAAGACGACATATAAAAAAAGGCGATGGTAATTCCACCTCAAAGATGGGCGCAAAGGCAGCGAGAATTGCTATAGAACGCGCAGGCATTTCAAAGGACGATTTGGAAATGATTGTGTTCGCCACCCTGAGTCCAGATATGTATTTTCCAGGTGGAGGTGTGGAAGTTCAAGAAATGCTGGATATTGGCACTATTCCGGCTTTGGACGTCCGCAATCAGTGCAGTGGTTTTATTTATGCACTCTCCGTTGCTGATCAATATATTAAAACGGGGATGTACAAAAACATCTTGGTTATTGGAAGTGAAAACCATAGTGGAGGTCTGGATATTTCTGATAGAGGACGAGGGGTTTCGGTTATCTTTGGAGATGGGGCCGGAGCCGCCATTGTTTCAAGAAATGAGAGTGGGGAAGGAGGGATACTTTCAACTCACCTACATAGTGAAGGCCGCCATAAAAATGAGCTTTCCCTAAAAGGACCTAGTACGGAATATTGGGTGCCACAAATAATAGCAGACAATCCACAGGAGGATATTCCTTATTACCCTTATATGAATGGGCAATTTGTTTTTAAGCACGCCATTTCCCGTTTTGCGGAGGTGATTAATGAAGGTATGCAGGCCAATGATTTGGATGTAAAGGATATTAATATGTTGATTCCACATCAGGCCAATCTCCGTATAGCACAATTTATTCAACATAAACTCAAGTTGAATGACGATCAGGTTTTTAACAACATCCAGAAATATGGGAATACCACGGCAGCTTCAATTCCCATTGCCCTTACAGAAGCCTGGGAGAAAGGAAAAATAAAGGAAGGCGATTTAGTTGTTTTGGCTGCGTTCGGAAGTGGCTTCACTTGGGGAAGTGCTATTATTAGATGGTAATCTCCAATTATAAAAAATAAGAGCCTTTCGGTTTACGCCGAAAGGCTCGCAGCTAATCAAAGTAAAATATAAAATGAAGTAAGTTTAGTATTAGTAAGACGATTCAAAAATCTTTTGGCTATTTATAGAAATCATCTTTTAAAAGCAAACCCGAAGGATCGCTCCGGGTTTGGACTCCTTAGCGCTACTATTAACACTAACCATCAACGTAAAAAATTTCGCGCTAAGGAAAAATCTTTGGCTTTCATCCAATATAATAGACTCTAGAAAAATCAATATGTTTCAGTCGATTTCTGATTTTAACTAACATTTATGAATTGTTCCCTTAATGCTTGTTTTTTTTTAAAAAACTTAATTTAAAATGAAGAAAACATTAGTACTCGGCGCAAGCCTAAACCCAGAACGTTATTCCTACCTTGCAATAAACCGTTTGGTAAATCACGGACATGAAGTTGAAGCTATTGGATTAAAAAAAGGAGAAGTGGCAGGAGTGGAGATTTCGGTTGAAAAAGAGGATTTTAAAAATATAGATACTATCACACTTTATCTAAATCCAAAAAGACAAGGGGAATATTATGATTATATCTTGTCCTTAAGTCCTAAGCGCGTTATTTTCAATCCAGGAACCGAAAATCCGGAACTTTATAAAATTCTTGAAAAGAACAATATTGAATATGAAGTGGCCTGTACTTTAGTTCTTTTGGGAACGAATCAATATTAACCCTAAAAAGCAAAGAGTCCCATTCAGTATTAATATAAAAAATCCGAATTCGAAGTTTAAAAATTTGGTAGAAAGATGGCTTATAAAATATCCAATAAATGGGGTGACAATAGCAACCAGCGGCACCCATTTATCCTTTACGTTCCAATTTGTAAAGAGGCCATAAGCATATAGGCCCAACAAAGGGCCATAGGTATAACCTGCAAAGACGAACAGTTTGGCGATAACGGATGCATCTGCTATTACGTATTTAAAAATCACAATAACGCCAATCAATACAAAGGACATAAGGATATGTATTCGCTTGCGCATGGTTACCTGCTTCTTTTCATCGTATTTCTTTTCGATTTCCATTATATCGATACTAAAAGAGGTGGTCAAAGCCGTCAGGGCACTATCCGCGCTGCTATAAGCGGCGGCAATTAAACCTAGAATAAACAAAATCGCTACTCCTATCCCGAATTCATTTTGAGATGCCAATGTGGGGAAAAGTTCATCCTTATGCGCATCTATCCCGTTTTGCTGAGCGTAGACCGTCAACAACAATCCCAATGTCAAAAAGACAAAATTTACTATAGTCAAAACTATGGTAAACCAAAACATGTTTTTCTGAGCGTCTTTTAAGTTTCTACAAGTAAGGTTTTTCTGCATCATATCTTGATCCAGACCCGTCATAACAATGGCGATAAATGCGCCACTAATAAATTGTTTCACAAAATGGTCGCTGGATCTCCAATCGTCGAAAAAGAAAATTTGGGAAAGATCGCTTTCTGCCACGAAATTAATAAGAGCACTTCCCGAAAGGCCAAGGTCTGTAGATACATAATACACTGCCACCCCCACTGCAGTTAACATGAATAGGGTTTGGAAACTGTCTGTCCAAACTATAGTTTTAATCCCACTTTTAAAAGTATAAAGCCAGATCAATAATATGGTAATGGTAACCGTAACCCAAAAGGGGATTCCCATGGAATCGAAAATGAGGTTTTGCATTACAATAGCCACAATATAAAGCCGGAAACTTGCCCCTATAATTCTTGAAAGAAGAAAGAAAGATGCACCGGTTTTATAGGAAGCTTTGCCAAATCTCCCTTCCAAATATGTGTAAATTGAGGTTAAATTTAAACGGTAATATAGGGGAAGAAGTACCAATCCAATAACCGCATAACCTACAATGTAGCCAAGGACAACTTGAAAGTAACTAAACTTTGATGCTTCAACCCACCCTGGAACTGAAATAAAGGTCACCCCGCTCAAGGACGCCCCAATCATTCCGAATGCTACAAGATACCAGGGAGATTGTTTTCCTGCCTTAAAAAAATCGGAATTACTGCCACCTTTGTTGGTTAGAAAAGAGATTAGTATCAAAATCAAGAAATATCCAACAATCAGTAACAGTATATGTAATGGCTCCATAAGATTTTAAAGGAAAACTAGGTTAGAATATATCTAATTCAAACTTAACGCGGGTAAAAATACAAAGATTGCTTATGTCACCATGGTAATTTTTAATACATTTGCGAATTCCCCCACATATTAGAACATAACTCCTTAATTATTAAAATGATGCATATTAAATTACTACTACTTTTAGGGATCTTTTTCGGATCCTTTGCTGGACAGGCACAAGAATATCTTCAAATGATAGATGCCGGGACTTATAAAGTCCAAGACGTTATTGAAAGTGCCGAGACCTATTTTGCCAACAGAGACAAAGGCAGAGGGACTGGTTACAAACCCTATAAGCGGTGGGAATATAATGCCCTTCGTCTAATGAATGAGGACGGTTATTTACCCACTTTGGCAAATAATGTGGCAGAGCTTGAACGTTGGAATGTTTATTTAAATGAAACAGCATCCAACCGTGCGGTGCTTCAGGATAACTGGGTAGACTTGGGCCCAACTTATTGGAACGCTACTTCAGGATGGAACCCAGGAGTTGGGAGGATTACCGGAATGGATATAGAAGGCGGCAATGAGAACCATATTATTATTGGGGCTGAAACCGGAGGCGTTTGGAGAACTACTGATGGCGCACAGACTTGGTCGCATTTAACCGATTACTTCTCGCATCTTTCAGTATATTCTGTTGTCATTCATCCTGACTTTCCTAATACTTACTTTTTTGGATCTTCTGCAGGAAATATATTTAAATCTACAGACTCTGGTGCCACTTGGAGTCTTTTGGCGACTATTGGCAACAGTATAGTAAACCGGATTCTTATAAATCCAGACAATCCTGATATTATGTTCGCAGCGGCTGAAAATGTTGGCCTTTATCGTTCTGTGGATGGGGGTCAAACTTGGACTAAACCCATTTCAGACAATAGGGGATATGATTTTGAATTTAAACCAGGCGACCTTTCCGTGGTCTATGCTTCCGGATCAGGAGTCTATAAATCCACAGATGGTGGTGCTACCTTTACTACGCTTAGTGGCTTTTCCAATGGTCCAAAGATGATGGCCGTTTCTCCAGCCAATCCCGAAGTGCTTTATGTTTTGGAAGCAAACAATGGTAGGTTTGGAGCTATGTATACCTCCACAAACAGTGGCGGCAGCTTTACAAAATTAAATCATGGAGGTCTTAACTTTTTTGGATATAGTACCACAGGTAATGATAACAACGGGCAAGCTCCTCGAGATATGGCAATAGCTATTAATCCAACAAATGCAGATGAGGTGCATATTGCGGGAATACTTACTTGGCGTTCTATGAATGCAGGAGTTACTTTTACTTGTACATCAGATTGGGTGCCAGGAAATGCGGCATCACAAAATATTGGTTATTGCCATGCCGATGTGGACGATCTTCTTTTTTACGGCACAAATTTATATGCGGTAACAGATGGTGGTATTTTTAAAGCTACCAATACAGGCACTATAAACACCGATTATTACGAAGATTTGACCACGGGTTTAAGTATTCGTCAATTCTATAAAATTGGAATATCACAAACACAGGATGTATTGGTTTCTGGAGGATCTCAGGACAATGGTACTTCTCTTTACACCGAAGCGGGTGGGTGGAAAGATTGGCTTGGGGCAGATGGAATGGAGACTTTCGTCGATAAAAACAATATCAATGTATTATATGGTACTTCGCAATTTGGATCAATGTACCGATCAATGAATGGAGGGAATTCTTATTTCAACATAAACGGACCAGGCGGTTCAGGAAATTGGGTTACACCTTTTGAGCAAGATCCATCGGTTACCAATACTATTTATGTGGGATATAATAGGGTTCATAAATCCACGAATAGTGGTGCGACTTGGACGCCCATATCACAAAGTTTTGGACAGAATCTGGACAACTTGAAAATCGCAGCCAGCAATAATCAGGTAATGTACACATCTCGCTCCTCATTCCTATTTAGAACGGAAGATGGTGGAGCTACCGATTGGATTCAGACTGCTAACCCTGGTGGTTCCCGCATTAATTCCGTCGCTATACATCCAACCGACCCCAACCGAGTGGCTGTGGCTGTAGGAGGGGGTAATAAGGTAATGGTTACTAACGATGGAGGAACGACTTGGGAAAATTATTCGAAAAATCTCCCAAATTTTAGTGCTTTGGCAGTAGTTTGGGATGACAACGGGCAAGACGGTCTCTATCTAGGAATGGATTATGGTATTTACTATATAGACAATACTTTTTCAGATTGGCAACCATACAGCAATCTTCTTCCAAACGTTCAGGTAAATGAATTGGAGATCAACAAAACAACCAATATGCTTTATGCTGGCACCTACGGAAGAGGTCTTTGGGTATCGCCTGTAATGGGTGCTACCGCTGGAGTTGAAGTTCAAGTTTTAGCAAATCGGCTAAGTATTTATCCAAATCCTGCTACATCTGAAATCATTATCGCTCTACCAAAAAGCATGCACGGAGAAATCAGAATTTTTGATATGACTGGAAAACTGTTGTTTTACAAAGCTAACTCTCTGATTGATAAAAATCAAACTGTTGACGTTTCGACTCTTTCGTCCGGAGTTTATTTTGTACGTCTTAACACTCCAGAAGGAATGGCCTCCAAAAAATTGGTGATCGAATAATTCTTTGGGCAAGATCTGAATGCTTCAGAAAAAGCCTATTTTTCTGAAGCATTTTTTTTATATTGTAGAGAGGAATAATGCTATGGAATTTTCATCAAAACTTCTTGAAAATGCGGTAAATGAGATGTCCCAACTTCCCGGAATCGGAAAGCGTACGGCACTTCGATTGATGCTGCATTTATTGAAACAACCCAAAGAGCAATCGCAGAAATTATCAACTTCCTTATTGAAGTTGCGCGAAGACATAATATTTTGTGCCAATTGTAATAATGTAAGCGATTCCCCATTGTGCGAAATTTGCGCCAATCCAAATCGCGAGGAACAAATAGTATGTGTGGTTGAGGATATTCGAGATGTGATGGCTATCGAAAATACCAGTCAGTATCGCGGGCACTATCATGTTTTGGGGGGTAAAATCTCTCCAATGGAAGGTATTGGTCCAGGCGATCTTAATATTTTATCATTGGTGGAAAAGGTAAAGAGCGGGAAAATCTCTGAACTTATTTTCGCATTGAGTTCAACCATGGAAGGCGATACCACTAACTTCTATATATATAGACAAATTGAGCAGTATAATATTATCACCACCACCATTGCCCGTGGCATATCGGTAGGAGACGAACTGGAGTATGCCGATGAGGTTACTCTAGGACGTAGCATTCTCCATCGTATACCTTTTGAATCTTCTTTAAAGAGCCTATAGACTTTGAAACTTTCTGTTGTTATTCTGAATTACAATGTTCGATATTTTTTGGAACAGTGCATTCGTTCTGTTCAAAAAGCGATCAAAAACCTGGACGCCGAAATTATTATAATCGACAATGACTCCAAGGATGATAGCTGTGAAATGGTGCGATCCCTGTTTCCACACCACACACTCATTGAAAACAAAGAGAACGTTGGCTTTAGTAAGGCCAACAATCAGGCAGTGTCCATAGCAAAAGGAGAATATATTTGTATTTTAAACCCAGATACTGCGGTTGCGGAGGATACCTTTGTGAAGGCAATTCAATATTCAGAAAGTATTGAAAATATCGGTGCTCTAGGAGTTTATTTAATGGATGGCACAGGCGCATTTCTTCCCGAAAGCAAACGCAATTTTCCCACACCAACTGTTTCCTTTTTAAAGCTTGCTGGTTTTACAAGAAAATATTACGCCACTCAACTTGGCGAAATGGATAAGGGTGAAGTCGAAGTGTTGGTAGGGGCTTTTATGTTGTTAAAAAGAAGCATTTACAATCAAGTAGATGGTTTCGACGAAGATTATTTTATGTATGGTGAAGATATTGATTTGTCTTACAAAATAACGCAAGCCGGATATAGCAACCATTATTTGGGAACTACCGACGTGCTGCATTATAAGGGTGAAAGCACCAAAAAGGACGATGTCTATTTTGAACATTTTTATGGCGCGATGCAAATTTTTTACAGCAAACATTTTAATAAGAATTTCTTGTTGGAAAGCTCTGTTTCTGCTGGGGTTGCACTTGCGAAAAAGGCAAAAAGATTTTCTTCTGAAAAAAGGCTAAAAACTCCTTCACAATTTGAAAGAAATTACTTTTTTACAGAAAACATTGAACTGTTAGAGAAACTTTCGGAAACTACCGCTTCGGTCTTTCAGATGGTTTCAAGAAATGTTCACCCTGAAATTTCCATTGAAAACAGCTTCTTGGTTTTTGATGCCGAGTATATTTCCTATAAAGAAATCTTTAAATTGATGAAGCTACATTGCGGAAAGGGAAATGTTTTCAGAATACGACCTCCAGGCTGCCAATTCATCATTGGGAGCGACCAAAGCGATGAAAAGGGTGGAGTTGTTGTTTTTTAAGATATTTGAAACCCAAAACGAACAAAATTTAACTAATTTTGCAGGGCTTTTTAAACCTTAGCGTATTCAGCCGCATTGAGCTTAAAGTTAAAAATTAAAATTCTATATTGTAATTGAGTTATGGCAAAATTTGAATTGAAACTACCCAAAATGGGCGAAAGCGTTGCCGAAGCAACACTAACTAACTGGCTGAAGGAAGTGGGCGATACCATTGAGGTTGATGAGGCCGTGCTCGAAATCGCAACCGATAAGGTTGATAGTGAGGTGCCAAGTGAAGTGGAGGGTGTTTTGCTTGAAAAACTCTTCAATATTGACGATATAATTCAAGTCGGACAAACTATTGCTATTATTGAAACCGCAGGCGATGCAAATGGACACAAAGGCCAAGAACAAGCAGCACCGAAACCAGAAGTGGTTGCTGTTGTTGAACAACAATTTGAGGCTGCAAAACATGCTATTCAGGCTCCA
>Ga0079223_10000105_pt1 | contig 30797 bp, 26 predicted proteins | sample Stecom2011_FD_75072 | JGI IMG/M metagenome (GOLD analysis project Ga0079223, IMG submission 75072) | Agricultural soil microbial communities from Utah to study Nitrogen management - Steer compost 2011 | ecosystem: Environmental > Terrestrial > Soil > Agricultural land | place: USA: Utah...
ACACCTAATAACGTTGAGGTCATCAACCGTGATGAAAACCGGACAATCAAGGAGATCATCAGCAATCATTCACAGGATGCCGGACTCACCATGATCGGGTTCAATGATAAGTGTTTTAAAGACGGCAACACCGAGCTTTTTGATGGTTATGACGATATCGGAAACATTCTCTTTGTTCACTCTAACGGCGTGAAGGAGATTGAGTAGCAATCAATATGAAAAAAGAATTGGATATATTTTTTTATTTTGAATGAATGTGCTATCTTTGCCCTCCGAAAAATGAGGTAATGAAACTATTTGATTTGATGAAACGTGCATGATAATCATTCTATTCATTAAATGATTACCACAAGATTCTTACAACAGGAAGAAATAAATATAATAATAATATGAAAAAAGAAATTCATCCCAACAATTACCGCCCGGTAGTTTTCAAAGATATGTCGAACGAAGAGATCTTTATCTCACGTTCAACCATCAATGCAAAGGAAACGATCGAGATAGATGGTATTACTTACCCGTTGGTGAAGCTTGAGATCACCAGTGCATCACATCCTTTCTACACCGGAAAACAGAAACTGGTGGATACTGCGGGACGTGTGGATAAGTTCATGAGCCGTTACGGAGACCGTAACAAAAAGAAATAACACCTAAAAGGTATCACTTAAAATACGGCGGTCTGTAACAGATCGCCGTTTTTTAATGACGCTATTTCACATACCCCACACTCTGCGTCAGCAATACCTGCTGATGGGGTGGGAGTTGTAGCAGCCCGGCAAGCTGATCCTTGTCAAACGATCCTCTCACAACCGTTCCTAATCCCTCCGACGCACAATAGAGATAGATATTTTGAGATACATATCCACAGCTTGTATAAGCGTAATGCTCTGATGATGCTTTCTCCTGATCGGACACAAAGATCACATTCAGTGGAACTAATCCTACAAAATCCTGCATGCCTGTACTCTTGCGATAATCTCCCTTCTTTACCATCCTGAGTAGATGATTTCCGGCATCATAAAAATAGATCCCGCTTTTCAGTGTGACATACAACTCCAGTTCCTGTCGGTTGTTTGCAGTGGGTACAGTCCGTTTATCTTCCCTGTTGAACCCGTTGGCTGCCCACAGAAGGTTGGATAATTGCTGTGGTGTTAACTCTTTCCCCTGAAAGCTTCTGTCCGATTTACGATTATTCAGCGCCTGCATCAGAGGCTTACCTCCTTCTCTGTCGGCTGCAGGTAATTTTATATCCTGGGCTGACAGTGGGTGACCTGTGATGATCAGTAATAAAAGAAGAAATAATTTGTGCATGATTTCCTGTTTATTTTTTCGTGACTCAATCTGCAAATATAATGAAATAGAACTGTAATACGTTCCTGTCAAATCGTAATTTTTTCATGCTTATGGTGCCAATAGCGTGTGTAATTGCTCAATTTTATCTATTTTTGTCACAGTTTTTGCGCATTCAAGCATACATAAAGTTGAATAAAACAGAATCATCGTATGAAACGACTATATAGTGTAATATTTGCTTCACTCATACTACTCACATCTCTTTCTGCACAGGTGCAGTTAAGTGATAGTGCCTCTATAAGCCTGCTGACTGCATCTCCCTGGAAAGGAGCTATTTATGCTATGTTTGGTCACACGGCTATTCGTGTCAGTGACGATTCCACAGGTGTAGATGCCGTATACAATTATGGGTTCTTCGATCCATCCCAGCCTCATTTTTACTATAACTTTGTCAGGGGGAAAACAGACTATATACTGGGAGTTACAATGTATAAAGATTTTCTGTTTGAATATGACTACAAAGGACAGCAGGTTATTGAACAGGAGATAGCTCTTTCATTTGTGGAAAAACAACAGCTGTATGACGCACTCTTTGTGAATGCATTACCTGAAAACAGAGGTTACAGGTATAACTATTTCTATGATAACTGTTCCACACGACCCCGTGATATGATTGAAAAATATACACATGGAGTCATCCGATACGCACCCACACCTAAAGATCAATCTTATCGCGATCTGTTGCATGAGTGTCTTGCCCCTTATCCATGGGTCAGTTTTGGAATTGATCTGTTGATTGGCACGGAAGCAGACAGAACCATTGATCTGAGAGAAAAAATGTTTCTCCCATCATACCTGATGGACTCGTTTGAGGATGCAATCATCAAGAAAAACGATACGTTGAGTTATCCACTGGTGAATAATAGTTCAGTGATTTTAGATCATGATGATGAGAGGAATAACCATAGCGAACAGAGTCTCTTTACTCCGATAATAGTGGCATTCGTATTGCTGTTCATATCTATCCTGGTCACTCTGCTGCAAATCATCAAGCTCAATGTCTCGAAGCTTCCAAAAAGATATGATACCATTCTTTTTGCGACGGCAGGAGTTGCCGGTTTTATCATTTTCTTTCTGATGTATTTTTCCGAACATCCTGCAACCAATCCAAACTGGAATTTTATATGGTTAAATTTGTTTGCCCTGATTGCAGCGCTGTTATTTTGGGTGAAATCGGCAAATAGAGTCGTTTATTTCTATCATTTTATTAACTTTGTACTCTTAACGCTTTTCCTTTTGTTGTGGTGGTTAATACCACAACAATTGCCGGCAGCAACGATTCCATTTTCAATGAGTCTGTGGCTCAGATCGGCTTCAAACCTGTTTGTGCTGAGAAAAAAGAATTTAACAAACAGGCGTTTCACATCCAGCAGATATATGAAAGCAGGGTGGGGGCAATAAATCGGTAAATGACAGTTTTATTCACATGAACAAAGTACTTTCTTCAATCGTTGCTCTCTTTTCCATCACTACGCTCTATGCACAGAGCCCTTCAGGAGAGGTACCAAAGCTGGTCGTTGGCATCACCATCGACCAGCTGCGGGGCGATTATCTGGAGATGTTCAGGCATACGTTTGGCAACAAGGGTTTTAACAGACTGCTGAACAATGGGCTTGTATACAGTAATGTGACATACAACTTCCCCAATCTTGATAAAGCATCCACCATCGCCACTATCTATACAGGTGCCAACCCTTCATATCATGGTATAACGGCCGATAAAAAATATGCTGTGGAGTCCGACAGTGAGATATCCTCTTTTACCGACAATAAATACCTGGGAAATTTCACCAATGCCAAACTCTCACCACTCCCCATAAAAGTATCCACCATAGCAGATGAGCTGAAGATTGCCTCAGGGGGACAATCGGATATCTTTGCTTTTGCTCCTGATGCTTCACAGGCACTGGCATCCGGAGGACATGCAGCCAGCGGGGCCTACTGGATTGAGGATTATACCGGAAAATGGGCCACCACCACCTTTTTTAAAAATAAACAACCGGTTGTAGATCAGCACAACCGAAACAGTGAATCGCTCAGCTACACCATTGGCAGCATCACATGGCGTCCGGCGATTGATATTGAGCATTACAATGCATTCCCTTATACCAGGAACAGGGACAAATTCCAGCACTATTTCGGTGTGGACAAAAAAGACAATATCCATCTGTTCAAGCAATCACCCTATGTGAACAGTGAAGTGAACAGCATAGCCATCAAGGTTCTCGAGTCAAGTTCTTTGGGTAAACGTATGAATCCCGATTATCTGGCAGTCACCTTCTATGCGGGCAACTATGAGAAGGCGCTCGATAAAAATTACTCTATTGAGATTCAGGATACATATCATCGTCTCGATCAGGAGTTAGGGCGTTTGCTGGATGCGATAGAATCATCAGTAGGTCTCAAACATACATTGATCTTCGTGGTTTCAACCGGTTACTTCAACGAACAGGAGATCTTACCGGAGGGTGTGGTCACTTCCGGCGGTGATTTTTATCCCGACAGGAGCAAGGCATTGCTCAATATGTATCTTATGGCGCTCTATGGAAGAGAGCAGTGGATAAAAAAATATTATAACCGTCAATTTTTTTTCGATAAGAAGCTACTGGAAGACAAGAAGATTAATCTTGCTGAGTTCCAGCAGAATGCCGCTGAATTTCTGGTGCAGTCTGCAGGAGTGCAGGATGTGATCACATCTCATCAGATGCTTCATGGTGCATATGATGAAAACGTACAGTTTTACCGAAACGGTTACTACAAAGGTATTACGGGCGATCTGTTTCTTGAGCTGCAACCGGGATGGCGGGTGGTTGACCCTCAATCGTCAGCACATCAGAGGGTGCGCAACAATGCTGTGATCTCACCGGCAATTTTTTTTGGGAGTGATATCAAACCAGAGAGAATAAACCGCACCATAGAGGCTACAGAGATTGCACCCAGTGTAGCATACCGTTTGCGTATACGTGCACCCAATGCTGTAAAAGGGGAAATTCTGAAAGAACTCTATTAATTTCTATAACAACAACAAAAAAAAGAGTATAAAGCAGTCAGACACATTATCTTCAATGTCTGCTTCCACTCACAACAAATAAATATGGGACTTAACGATATTATATCAAAAATATTTGGCAGCAAGGCACAACGCGACCTGAACGAGGTTAATCCTGTCGTGAAAAGAATAAAGGAAGCCTATGCCGGAATTGAAAAGCTCTCTAATGATGAACTTCGCAATAAGACAAAAGAGCTTGAGAAACGTATTCAGGATTACGTGGCTGAGGAGAGATCCGATATAGAGTCACTTAAAGCCGATATGGAGCAGATCGACCTTGATGAACGTGAAGCTGTCTGGAATCAAATCGATAAGCTTGAAAAGGAGATCACTGAGAAATATGAAAAGGTGCTGGAGGAGGTACTTCCTGAAGCATTCTCTATCATGAAAGATACGGCACGTCGTTTTACGGAGAACAGTGAGATCGTGGTTACTGCCACCGATTTCGACCGTGATCTGGCGACAGCGCATGATTTTGTACGTATTGAAGGTGACAAGGCCATCTACCAGAATCACTGGATTGCGGGGGGTAACGAGATCACCTGGGATATGATTCACTACGATGTGCAGTTGTTTGGTGGTGTGGTACTCCACCAGGGTAAAATTGCCGAGATGGCTACGGGTGAAGGAAAGACGCTTGTGGCCACACTGCCTGTATTTCTGAATGCGCTCACCCATCAGGGTGTCCATCTGGTGACGGTGAATGATTATCTCTCGAAGCGTGACTCGGAATGGATGGGGCCGATGTACATGTTTCATGGCTTGTCGGTAGACTGTATCGATAAGCATGAACCTAACTCGGATGCACGCCGTAAAGCCTATGAGTCGGACATCACCTTCGGCACAAACAACGAGTTTGGGTTTGACTACCTGCGTGACAACATGGCTGTATCACCCAAGGACCTCGTGCAGCGGAAACACAATTACGCCATTGTGGATGAGGTGGACTCAGTATTGATCGATGATGCCCGTACACCACTCATCATATCCGGACCGGTACCAAAAGGAGACGACCAGCTGTATGACCTGCTGCGACCGCGTGTAGAAGTGATCGTGAAGGCCCAGCGTGACCTGGCTACCCGTCTGCTGGCGGAGGCGAAACAGAAAATGGCATCATCCGACACAAAGGAGCAGGAGGAGGGTGCATTGCAGCTTTTCCGTTCATACAAGGCGATGCCAAAAAATAAACCGCTTATCAAGTACCTCAGCGAACAGGGTGTGAAAGCGGCGATGCTTAAGACAGAAGGGTTTTACATGCAGGAGCAGATGCGCAATATGCATATTGCTACAGATCCGCTCTATTTTGTCATTGAAGAGAAGATGCACAGCATTGAGCTGACAGACAAAGGGATTGACATGCTCACCGGCAAATCGGATGACCCCCTGTTTTTTATTCTGCCCGATATCGCTTCTCAATTGTCAGAGTTGGAAAATTCAACTCTTTCCGACGAAGAAAAGCTGGCAAAGAAAGATGAGCTGTTACAGAACTATGCCATCAAGTCGGAGCGTGTGCATACCGTGAATCAGCTGTTGAAGGCATACACATTGTTTGAAAAAGATGATGAGTATGTGGTGATTGATAACAAGGTGAAGATCGTGGATGAACAGACAGGTCGTGTGATGGAGGGACGCCGTTACTCCGACAGCTTGCATCAGGCCATCGAAGCCAAGGAGCATGTGAAGGTGGAGGCAGCCACGCAGACTTTTGCGACCATCACCCTGCAGAACTTCTTCAGGATGTACAGTAAGCTTGCCGGTATGACCAGTACGGCTGAAACAGAAGCGGGTGAGTTCTGGGATATCTATAAGCTGGATGTGGTGGTGATACCGACCAACAGGCCTATCACGCGTGACGACCAGAATGACCGCATATATAAGACCAAGCGTGAGAAATATACAGCGGTAATTGAGGAGATAGAAAAACTGATTAAAGCAGGACGACCGGTGCTGGTGGGTACCACCTCGGTAGAGATCTCAGAGTTGTTGAGTCGTATGCTTACCCTTCGTAAGATTGAACATTACGTGCTGAATGCCAAGCTGCACCAGCGTGAAGCTGAAATTGTAGCCAACGCGGGACAGAGTGGGGTGGTGACCATCGCGACCAACATGGCAGGTCGTGGTACGGACATTAAACTCTCTGCAGCCGTGAAGGGTGCAGGTGGTCTCGCCATCATCGGTACTGAACGGCATGAGTCACGTCGTGTGGACCGACAGTTGCGCGGACGTGCAGGTCGTCAGGGTGACCCGGGATCATCTGTCTTTTTCGTCTCTCTGGAAGATGATCTGATGCGTCTGTTCGCCACTGAAAGAATTGCCGGACTGATGGACAAGATGGGATTCAATGAGGGTGATGTGCTGGAACACAGCATGCTGAGCAAATCGGTTGAACGGGCACAGAAGAAGGTGGAAGAAAACAACTTCGGTATACGTAAACGCTTGCTGGAGTATGATGATGTGATGAACTCACAGCGTGAAGTTATTTATAAAAGACGTCGTCATGCACTGATGGGAGAACGTATCGACAATGATGTCGCCAATATGATCTCAGACACCGTAAGGAATATCGTGGAAGTGAATGAGGATGACTATGGAAACATGCAAATGGATCTCCTGCGCATCATGGCACTCGAGATTCCTTTCAAGGAGTCAGAGATGAAAGAGTTGAGAATGGAGGAGCAGGTAGATGCGGTAACCGATAAATCATTTGACACCTTCAAGCGTAAAACAGAGCGACTGGCAGAAGTAGCACATCCGGTAATCAAGCAGGTTTTTGAGAATCAGGGCGCCATGTATGAAAACATTCTTATTCCCATCACCGACGGTAAAAGAGTTTATAACATTGCCTGCAACCTGAAAGAGGCATACGAGTCGGGATCGAAAGCATTGGTGAAAGCATTCGAAAAATCAATCATACTCCACACCATCGACGAAGACTGGAAAGAGCATCTCCGGGAGATGGATGAACTGCGTCACTCTGTGCAAAACGCAAGCTATGAACAGAAAGATCCATTGTTGATTTACAAACTTGAATCGTTCAGTCTCTTTAAAACAATGGTGAATGATATCAACTCCAAAGCGGTTTCTATACTCATGCGAGGTCAGATACCGGTGCAGGATCCGGGCAGTGTACGCCAGGCAGCACCTGAACAAAAAACTGACTACAGCAAATACCGAACACAGAAAGAAGATACAGGATCTCTGTCAGCAAGAGGAGATAAGGAGGGCTCCCAGGGACCGAAACCACAACAGAAGCTTGAACCTATCCGTGTGGAGAAGAAAGTGGGTAGAAATGACCCCTGTCCCTGCGGTAGTGGCAAGAAATTTAAAAACTGCCACGGGAAATAAGATGTTGTTAAATTCATTCTAAACAGGGAGAAAATTCTCCCTGTTTTTTTGTTAAATCCAAAGGAAAGCAGTACCTTAGTGTAGTCAAAAAAAAAGCTTAACGCAATCAGCTATCCAGCTGTAAATAAGCTAGATAAATATATTTGTTTGAAGAGAAAAATCACTTTATAATATGATAGATCAGGAAGACAGAATCATCAAGATAAATATCGAAGATGAAATGAAATCGTCATACATCGATTATTCGATGTCGGTGATCGTTTCCCGTGCGTTACCGGATGTACGCGACGGGTTTAAACCGGTACACAGACGTATCCTTTTTGGGATGTCGGAATTAGGAAACACACCCGATAAACCCCATAAAAAATCAGCGAGAATCGTAGGAGAGGTACTTGGTAAGTACCACCCGCACGGTGACTCTTCGGTATACAATGCCATGGTGCGTCTCGCACAGCACTGGAGCATGCGCTACACCCTTGTCGACGGACAGGGAAACATGGGTAGTGTGGATGGAGACAGTCCTGCAGCCATGCGATACACTGAGGCCAGATTGAACAGGCTCGCAGAGGAGATGCTTCGGGATATTGACAAGGAAACGGTTGATTTACAGCTGAATTTCGATGATACTTTGCAGGAGCCAACAGTGCTTCCTACACGTATACCCAATCTGTTGATGAATGGTTCATCTGGTATTGCCGTTGGTATGGCAACCAATATTGCCCCCCACAACCTGACTGAATGTATCAACGGCATCATTGCCTATATCGATGACAGGGAGATCGATATTAAAGGGTTGATGCAGTATATCAAGGCACCCGATTTTCCCACAGGATCGTTTATCTACGGATATAAAGGTGTGGAAGAGGCATTCGAGACGGGTAGGGGACGTATTATAATGCGCGGAAGAGCTGAGATTGAATCGGGAAAAACACACGATAAAATCATCATCTCCGAGATACCTTACCTAGTCAACAAGGCTGATATGATCAAACATATTGCCGATCTGGTATCAGATAAAAGGATTGAGGGTATCTCCAATATCAATGATGAGTCTGACAGAGACGGTATGCGCATCGTGGTGGATATCAAACGCGATGGCAATGCCAACGTGGTGCTGAATAAGTTGTATAAACTGACTGCTTTGCAGTCATCATTCAGCGTGAACAATATTGCACTGGTAAAGGGACGTCCCGAATTGCTGACGCTTAAGAGGATGATTGAACTCTTTGTGGAGCACCGCCAGGATGTGGTTATACGGCGTACAAGGTATGAATTACGGAAGGCACAGGAGCGGGCTCACATCCTGGAAGGGCTGATAATCGCTTCAGATAACATCGATGAAGTGATCTCTATTATCCGTAGTTCCTCCACACCACCCGAAGCGATTCAACGCTTGATGGAGCGTTTTGGACTTAGTGATATTCAGTCGCGTGCCATTGTAGAAATGCGGCTGAGACAACTTACCGGTCTGGAGCAGGATAAGCTGCATGCTGAGTTTGATGCGATACAAAAACTGATCACTCACCTGAATGAAATTCTTGATAATGAAGAACTTCGGATGACAGTGATCAAAGATGAGCTGATAGAGATTCGTGAGAAATATGGTGATGAACGTCGTTCTGAAATTATTTTTTCTTCCGAAGAGATGAATCCGGAGGATTTCTATGCCGACGATGAGATGGTGATCACCATCTCACACCTGGGGTATATTAAGCGGACACCCCTGACCGAGTTTCATACACAAAACAGGGGAGGGGTAGGAGCCAAAGGATCGGTCACCAGAGAGGAAGACTTCGTGGAATATATTTATCCTGCCACAACACATAACTATATGCTCTTCTTCACACAGAAGGGAAAATGTTACTGGCTGCGTGTATTCGAAATACCCGAAGGAACAAAAAATTCAAAGGGACGTGCCATACAAAACCTGCTCAATATTGATCCGGATGATTCCGTGACCGCATTTGTACGTGTAGATACACTTACAGATGTTGATTACATCAACTCTCACTATCTTCTCTTCACCACCAAACTGGGAGTCGTGAAGAAAACAGTGCTCGAAGCATACTCCCGTCCAAGACAAAACGGTGTGAATGCGATCACCATCAGAGAAGAGGATCAGGTGATTTCTGTACGTTTAACTGACGGGAATCAGCATGTGATCCTTGCCAACAGAAACGGACGTGCCATCCGGTTTAAGGAAGATGCTGTCCGTGTGATGGGACGTACCGCCACGGGTGTGAGAGGGATGACATTGGATGATGACGGTGAGGACTGCATCATCGGAATGATATGCATGGATCCTCATTCTGAAAACACCATCATGGTCGTATCTGAACAGGGATATGGAAAAAGAACCCATCTTGACGATGATGATGGAGAGCCTGTTTACCGTATCACCAACAGGGGCGGGAAAGGTGTTAAAACAATGAATGTGACAGATAAAACAGGTAAACTTGTAGCCATCAAGAGTGTGTCAGATGTGAACGATTTAATGATAATTAACAAATCAGGCATAACCATTCGTTTAAAAATTTCCGATATTCGCACGATGGGACGTGCCACACAGGGTGTACGTCTTATCAATCTGGAAAAAAGGAATGATCAGATTGCAGCGGTATGTAAGGTAAACAGTACCGACGACATAATTGAAGATGAAAACATTTCCGTAGAGTCTGTCGATGTTCAGAATGAATCGGGCACTGAAGAATAATAATCCATTTTAAACTTTTTGCTACTATTTAGTCAAAGAGATAAAGCAAATAAATTTAGAAAATCAAAATCAGTTTAATCACAATTAAAAAAATGAATAAAATGAGAAAATTCTTATTCCTTACTATGATTGCCTTTTTTTCCGCAGGGACTCTCTTCGCGCAAAAATCGGCAGTGAAAGACGCCAAAAGAGCACTGGGCAGAGATGACCTGAAAGAAGCCACAACATTGATAAAACAAGCATCGGCACATACTGAGACTGCCGGTGACCCGGAGACCTGGAAAATCATGGGTGATATTGGCAATAAAGCATTCGATTTGGAGAGAACCAAAGCCATGCTGGGTAATGAATCCAATGACAAAGTGATGTACGACGGACTGCTCGAGTCTTACAATCCCTATTTGAAAGCCGACTCACTGGGGCAGCTACCTGATGGAAAAGGAAGAGTAAGAAACAAGTTCCGTAAAGATATTGCCGGAATACTTCGTGCAAACCATCCTTTCTACATCAACGGAGGTGTCTATTATAACGATCAGAAAGAGTATAAGAAAGCGACCGATTTCTTCCAGATTTATTGGGATATCCCATCGTTGCCGATGTTTGAAGATCAAAAGGATGTGTTTGTACTTGACAGTACATACCAGACGATTAAGTATTACGCGATTATTACCGCCATCCAAAGTGAAGACCATAAAAGAGCTTTGGCCATGTTACAACGGGCTGCAAAAGAGCCTTTCATCGAAAATAGCGCCTACAAGGAAAGTGATATCTTTGAATTAATGGCAAGCGAATATATCAATCTGGGGGACTCCGCCAAATTTCTTGAGATACTCCATGAAGGGGCTGAGAGATTCCCGAATAGCAAATACTTTATTCCTAACCTGGTGAACGTATTCATCCGTCAGGGTGAAACAGATAAAGCTATTGAATATCTGGAACAGGCTCTTCAGAATGATCCTTCCAACGCATGTGACCTTAACAGTGTGAAAGGGGCGTTACTGGCTGAGCAAGGCGATTTTGAAGAAGCTGAGAAAGAGTATAATAAAGCACTTGCACAGGATCCAAACTGTGAAAGAGCACTTGAAGCTATCGCTGTCAATTATATCCTTCAGGCACAGAATCTTAAGGAGAAAACAGCCATGATGACTGACAGACAACAACAGGTTGCCAACGATAAGATAACGGTGGAATACTATCTGAAATCATTGCCTTCTCTGGAGAAGTTCACCCAACTGCTTAAAGAACGCAGCGCTGCGCCACATGATATTGAATCGGCTCTTCTTAAACTGAGAAATGTCTATTACAACCTCAGTGCCATGGGAGTAGATAAATCAGCAGAACTCGAAGTAGTGGAAAAAGAATTGAATCTCTGATAAGAAAGATCCTAATAATTGAAAGGTGAGAACTGAAATGGTTTTCACCTTTTTTTTACTTTTCATAATGAAAGGATAGGTTACAGCCTTACGCATCTCCTCCTTACCCTCATACCGATTAAACATAATAGTAATTATAGGAATATTTAATTCAGTCAGTATTCATTGATGATTTTCAATTGTAAAGCTATCGGGATCGTATATGAAAACAACATAATTTCGATTTAAGAGATATGGACAAACGGTTATATTTTATTATCTTTGTAACCCTATTAGCACAACCCAGATCAATTGTGGAATAAAATCTGCACCTATTGAAGAAATTTGTAACAGATGAGCAATCAACGATACAATCAGCGTGGCGTTTCGGCATCGAAAGAAGATGTGCACAACGCCATCAAACAGATCGACAAAGGTCTTTATCCGAAAGCCTTCTGTAAAATAGTACCCGATTATTTGGGTGACGATCCCGAATACTGTAACATCATGCATGCCGATGGTGCCGGCACAAAATCATCACTTGCCTATATTTACTGGCGTGAGACCGGCGATATATCCGTTTGGAAAGGAATTGCCCAGGATGCGCTGATCATGAACATTGATGATCTGCTCTGTGTAGGTGCCACGGATAACATACTGCTCTCATCCACCATCGGACGGAATAAAAACCTGATACCCGGTGAAGTGATCTCAGCCATCATTAACGGTACGAACGAACTGTGTGAGGAGCTCTCCACGATGGGCGTACATATCTATCCCACAGGAGGAGAAACAGCCGATGTGGGTGATCTGGTGCGGACCATCATTGTAGACAGTACGGTGGCATGCCGAATGAAACGCACCGATGTGATTGACAATGCAGCCATTCAGGATGGTGATGTGATCGTGGGTCTCTCGTCTACGGGACAAGCCACCTATGAGAAGGAGTACAATGGCGGCATGGGAAGCAATGGATTGACATCGGCCCGGCACGATGTGTTTGCCAACTATCTGGCACAAAAGTATCCTGAAAGTTACGATGCTTCCATTCCTGCAGATCTTGTCTATTCAGGCGGGATGAAATTAACGGAAATGATTGAAGATCTGGGTATGGATGCCGGTAAACTGGTGCTCTCCCCCACCCGCACCTATGCTCCTGTTATCTCTCAGATAATCAATGAGTTGAAAGGTATCATCCATGGCATGGTTCATTGTTCCGATGGTGCCCAGACAAAGATCATGCATTTCCTGGGAGATGGGCTGAAGGTGGTTAAGAACAATCTTTTTCCTGTCCCTCCCCTCTTCGATCTGATTCAGAAACAATCCGGTACCGACTGGAGCGAGATGTACAAAGTGTTCAATATGGGACACCGCATGGAACTCTATCTCCCCGAAGCATATGCAGAACGGGTCATAGAGATTGCCCGATCATTTCAAATCGATGCACAGGTCGTAGGCCATGTGGAGAAGTCGGATAAGCGGGAACTGGTGATTGAGAGCGAACAGGGACGTTTCATCTATTCATAATATGTCAGACAATTCTTTTCTCGATAAATTACAACACCTGGTCACCCGCTTTGAAGAGGTGGCAACACTGATCACCGATCCGGAAGTGATTTCGGATATGAAGAGATATGTGGGACTGAACAAAGAGTACAGTGATCTGCAAAAGATTGTGGAGGTGCGTAACGAGTATAAGGCAGCACTCGAGAGTACTGCAGAAGCAAAAAATATTCTCGATAAGGAGACAGATGCCGATCTGAGACAACTTGCCAATGAAGAACTCTCGGTCAACATCGAAAAAATTCCTGCCCTGGAGGAGAAGATCAAGCTGATGCTGATCCCTGCTGATCCCGAGGATGCCAAGAACGTGATCATGGAGATTCGTGCCGGCACAGGGGGCGATGAAGCATCCATCTTTGCTGGTGACCTCTACAAGATGTACACCAGATACTGTGAGAACAAAGGGTGGAAAACCGAAGTGACCAGCATCACAGAGGGGACAGCAGGCGGGTTTAAGGAGATTATCTTTACTGTAACAGGTACCGATGTATACGGCACACTGAAATATGAATCGGGTGTGCACAGGGTGCAGCGTGTACCTCAGACCGAGACCCAGGGACGGGTGCATACCTCCGCGGCGACGGTGGCAGTGCTGCCGGAGGCGGAAGAGTTTGATTTTGAACTCAACCCGGCGGACATCGACTTCCACACATCCCGCTCCAGTGGTGCCGGGGGACAGAATGTGAACAAGGTAGAAACCAAGGTGCAGCTGACCCACAAGCCTACGGGGATGGTGGTGATCTGTCAGCAGGCCCGTTCACAGTTACAGAACAGGGAGCTTGCCATGCAGATGCTTCGTACGAAATTGTACGATATTGAGCTCTCCAAACTACAGGGGGATATTGCCTCACGCCGGAAGACAATGGTTTCCACCGGCGACAGGTCTGCCAAGATACGCACTTACAACTATCCACAGGGAAGGATCACCGATCACCGTATCGGCTACACCATCTATAACCTCTCTGCATTTATGGATGGCGATATTCAGGGTGTGATCGATCAGCTCATGGTGAGCGAAAATGCGGAGAGAATGAAAGATACTGACGGTTAAAGGGCTGGCACTTTGAGATAATTGATGTTTCAAACTTACCATATATGACTAAACAACAACTTTTCGAACAGATCCGGAAGAAACAGTCCTTCCTCAGCGTGGGACTCGACACTGATATCACCAAAATACCTGAGCATCTGCTTGATACGGATGATCCTATCTACACTTTCAACAAAGCTATTATAGAGGCTACGGCACCCTATTGTGTGGCTTACAAGCCCAATCTGGCTTTCTACGAGAGCATGGGTGTGAAGGGATGGATGGCACTGGAGAAAACGGTAGCCTACATCCGGCAGCGCTTTCCGCAACATTTCATCATAGCAGATGCGAAGCGGGGTGATATTGGTAACACCAGTGAGATGTATGCCCGCTCCTTCTTCGACAGGATGAAGCTTGATGCCGTCACCGTGGCGCCTTACATGGGTGAAGACAGCGTCAAGCCGTTCCTGCTTTATCCTGAACGCTGGGTGATCCTGCTGGCACTCACCAGCAATAAAGGATCGGTTGACTTCCAGCTGACGCAGGATGAAAAGGGAGAACGTCTGTTTGAGAAAGTGTTACGTACCTCCATACAATGGGGTGATGATGAACAGATGATGTATGTGGTGGGGGCGACACAGGGTAAATTCTTTGAGGAGGTACGGAAAATCGTACCTGATCATTTCCTCCTTGTTCCCGGCGTGGGCGCACAGGGCGGCTCACTGGAGGAGGTGTGCCGGTATGGTATGAACAGCTGCTGCGGATTGCTGGTCAATTCATCACGTAGTATAATCTATGCCGATAGTGGCGAGGATTTTGCTGCTGAGGCTGCCAGGGAAGCTAAGAAACTGCAACTTGAGATGAGAGAGATGCTCACGAGATACCTACGTTAAAGCGTTGAATGGTGTGAGCTGAATGCAGTGAGATAAAAAAGAGAGCTGATAGCTGTTATTTATGAAAAAGCGAAAAATAATCAATGATCCCGTTTTCGGTTTCATCAGTATGCCCAACGATTTTGTGTATGAGGTGATTCAGCATCCTTATCTGCAACGGTTAAACCGTATCCGCCAACTGGGCCTGGCGCCTTTTGTCTACCCCGGTGCACAACACAGCCGCTTTCATCACTCCATAGGTGCCATGTTTCTGATGGACGAGGCCTTGAAAACATTGAAGGAGAAAGGACATGATATCTCACCACAGGAATACAACGGAGCACTGGCAGCAATACTTATGCATGATGTGGGTCATGGTCCCTTCTCCCACGTACTTGAGCATACACTGGTGACCAACATACACCACGAGCGCATCTCGCTGATGATGATGCAACAGATGAACGACGAATGGAGCGGCAGGCTTCAGCCAGCCATCGATATTTTCACTGACAACCATCCCAAACGGTTCCTTCACCAGCTGGTGAGTGGTCAACTGGATGTGGACAGACTCGATTATCTGCGTCGGGACAGCTTCTTCACTGGTGTGAGTGAAGGGAATATCGGATCGGCACGCATCATCAAGATGCTGGATTTGAAAGAAGAAAAACTGGTGGTGGAATCGAAAGGTATCTACTCGATAGAGAACTTCCTGATGTCACGACGGCTGATGTACTGGCAGGTTTATCTGCATAAAACAGCCGTAGCAGCAGAAAAGATGATGATCAACACACTTAGGAGAGCCAAAGAGCTTTCGCTGAACGGCGCAAAACTGTTCGCCTCCCCTGCCCTCGCCTACTTTCTTTCGAATGAGACGACCATCACCGATTTTGAGCATAATGGTGAAGCGTTGAAACATTTCATCAACCTGGATGATAACGATATCTGGACTTCACTGAAAGTATGGACAACACATCACGACAAGGTTTTATCCCTATTAAGTGATGGTATGGTCAACCGCAGATTATTTAAAATAGAAATAACTGAGGAGAATGTCAATGGTGAGAAAGTCACTTTGTTTCTACAGCGATATATGCACAAATACCATATCAGTCGCCATGAAGCATCATACCTGCTATCATCAGACATTTTAACCACTGACATGTACAGTGAAAAGGACGACAGTATAGATATCCTTTACAAGGACGGCAGGGTCAAAGATATCTCACGTGCGTCGGATATGCTGAATATTGAATTGCTGTCCAAGAAAGTGGTGAAGTACTATTTTGCCTATTTGCAAGAGTGATTACTTATCCTTACCGGTGGGTGTAGCTGCATCATCATCACGGGCAGTTGGAACAAAGAACCATACCACTATCATACCGATTACCCCGAGAGAGAGGATTAAAATTCTTATGGAGATAATTTTAATTACGACAAATGAGGAGAACAGGACCATCAATGTCATAAAAGCAATAATACCCATTTTTCCTTTCCTTGTCACTCCTTTACGTCGCTGGTAACTTTTTATTCTTGGTCCCAGTATTCTGTTGCTTAACAGCCTGTTATATAGTTTTTCCGAACTTTTGGCATACAATATGGCAGCCAACAGCGCCAGCGGTGTCACCGGCAGCCCGGGAACAATAATACCCAGGAGAGCAAGCGCTATTGATACTGTTCCCCCTATGATGTAGAGCCAGCGTCTGACACTGTTTTTCTCTATCACCAGCTTCGCTTTTTCCTTCGGGATGGTTACTGAGTAATCATGTACTGCGGGTCGGCTGTTATTAATTGGGTCTTTATCCATTCTTTCAAGTCGTGTGTCCATTGTGATGAAACGAGCATGAATCTACGTTCAGATCAGCTGTGATCATATTCATATTATGAGTCGGCAAAGATAACCAAATAATCAGAAAGCACAAACGCTCCCATTGCAGGTTCGCATCTCTTTTATAATCTTGTCGTTATTTTTTGGACATTAACAAATTTCCATTATCTTTGCAATCATTGTTAAGGTTATAGAAAAAAACAGCTGTTATAGGTATGAACCCCACTGAAGGAAAGAAAAAGAAAATACGCCTGCTTTTCGTATGTCTTGGCAATATCTGCCGCTCACCGGCAGCCGAAGGCATAATGTTGGGAACTGTAGAGAAGAACGGACTACAGGAGATCATCGATGTGGATTCAGCAGGCACTTCGGGTTGGCACCAGGGTGATTTGCCGGATGAACGGATGCGTGTCCACGGAGAGAAAAGAGGATTTGATTTTTGCAGTAGGGCCCGTAAATTCAAAAGGGATGACTTTGATAATTTCGATTATATCATTGTGATGGATGAGAATAATTACCGTAGTGTGAAATCACTGGCTTCAGGTAAGGAGCAGACAGATAAGATTCATCTGATGACTGAGTTTTCAGTCCAGTTCAACAATCACAACCATATACCTGATCCCTATTATGGGGGTTCTTCCGGTTTTGAGCTTGTGCTCGATCTGCTGGAAGATGCCTGTGAAGGATTATTGCAGGTAATCAAAAAGGAGCATTCGCTTTACTGATATAAAAAAAACGGCTGAGTTCTCAACCGTTTTTATATCCATGAAATTAAGTTATTTCAATTTGATCAATTCATATCAATAGGTCATACGTACCTCTACCTTTCCGGCTTCCTCAATCATTTGAGTGATCTGATCGAGTGAGGGCAGGCGACGAACAAGATTTTTTGTGTCATTCACCTCCTTTATTTTAGCATATAGATTTTCAGCATTACGGGTACGTAACTCTTTTACAGTGTCAACGCCGGCCTCTTCCAGCAGTTCTGAAAACTGAGGACCTATTCCGTTAATACGAAACAGATCGGCGTGATTGGTCCATTTTAGAATCAGCTTCTCTTCAATTCCTGTCTCCTTTGACAAACTTGTACGACCTGTTTTACTTGCACCTTTTTCGAGTAAATTGTCGACACTGTTAATACCGGCAGCTTTTAATTTCTCACTATACACGGGACCGATACCTTCTATTTCTGCAATCTTGTAAACCATAACATTATATTTTTAATAGTTAAGAGGGTTAAACAGTTTATTACCGACTCAAATATAATTAAAAACCCGGGGAAATGTGTAAAGATTCCTACTGTAAGGGATAAAGTGTAGAAAAAATCCCTGATACGTCACAGTACAGATCTATTTCCACATACGCTTGAACGGACAACAGCAGAAGCAGGAAGCAATGAGATCATAATCCACTTAGCCCCTATCGTATATGTTATACTACATATAACGAGCTTATTGACTCGTTGTTACATACTCTCATAATGGAATCTGCAAACATGTCAGCGACTGAGAGTATTTCTACTTTCTTCGATTTCATTGGATAGGGAATACTATCGGTGAAGATGATCTCCTTTAAGTGTGAATGATCCACTCTTGTAGAGGCGGGATCAGACATTACAGCATGGCTGGCAATAGCACGCACCGAGTTGGCTCCATGTTCCATAATCAGATCGGCAGCCTTGGTGATGGTGCCGGCGGTATCAACGATATCATCGATGAGTAAGACATCCATTCCACTCACATCTCCGATAATCTGCATGTCCGATATCTCATTCGCCTTCTTCCGTAGTTTGTAGCAGATGACCATGGGACAACCCAGGAACTTGGAATAGGCACTGGCACGTTTTGTTCCACCCACATCGGGTGTGGCGATGACCATATTCTTTGAATCCAACTGTTTCAGGTATTCCACAAACACCCCTGATGCATAGAGGTGATCAACAGGAACATTGAAAAATCCCTGAATCTGGTCGGCATGTAAATCCATTGTGATCAAACGATTAATGCCGGCAGCAGCCAGCATGTCGGCAATAAGCTTCGCTCCTATGCTTACGCGTGGTTTATCTTTTCGGTCTTGCCTGGCCCAACCAAAGTAGGGAATGACAGCGACGATGGATTTTGCTGATGCTCTTTTTGCTGCATCAATCATCAGCAGTAATTCCATCAGGTTGTCTGAATTGGGGAAAGTGGATTGGATTAAAAATACCTGCTTACCACGAATAGATTCTTCATAAGATACGGCAAACTCGCCATCTGCGAAATGTTCAATGATCATGTTACCCAACGGGCAACCCAAACTGTTACATACCTTTTCGGCGAAATAACGAGATTTCGTTCCCGAAAAGATTTTAAAGGGTCTCTCCTGCATGCTTTTAAATTTGAAAAAACGTAAGAAATAGTTTTTGTCGTGATTAATCTCTCAGTATAGGAGAGAATGATTAAACAAAAGTACAAAAACTAACTTCAATAAAGAATGATTTATAGAAAAGAAATTCTATAAATTTCCCCGGAGTGTGGGTTAAGTTTAATCCTGAAGGGAAAATTGTAGGTGAACAATAACTCATCGTCGTCCTTTTCCAGGAGTGGGGTCAATTTCCCTTCTCCTGTATCTTCAATATTCATAAAACTTAAAGCGTGAGGGGGAATATGTACAGTACATTCATTCACCTCATGATCGAAATTTGCCACCACAAGCAGCAACTCTTTCTCATAACCTCTTAAGAAAGCAAATAGACGGGTGGAATCGAATTCCTTATTATCGTAGTTCGCAGGCATAAGATCATAAAACTTTCCACGGGTAATGGAGTCCTCCACATTACACACTGTCAAAAGACGCTTGTAAAAATGCTGTAACTCCTTCTCTTTTTTTGTCAGTCGTTTATTGTTCCATTTGCCGTTGTTCTTCCACCGGTGGAGTGTATCTACTGACCAGTAGTCATAGATGGTTGTACGTCCGTTCTTACCACTGTAGCCCTCCTCTTCCATTCCTCTTTCACCTAGTTCCTGACCGGCGTATACCATGACTGGATTGCTATTAATGCTGCAGGTCACGATCATAGCGGCCTTCCCATTTTCACCCTCTTTAAGGAAATAATCCGATGCTATACGCTGTTCATCATGGTTCTCCATGAAGTTGAGCATTTTGTGTTGGATATCGCCCACATTGTTGAGTGTGAATGTGATATCAGACGATGGTCTGTAGCCACAAGCCACATCACGTAAAACATCATAAAGACCCACTTTGTCATAGATATAATCAAATATGTTGTTTTCTAAATAATCACGATAAGCCGAAGGATTGTATATTTCAGCCAGGAAGATGATTTTGGGCGATTTCTCTTTAATCTGAGGCACCACCCATTGCCAGAATTCCAAAGGAACCATTTCCGCCATATCACAACGGAATCCATCCACCTCCTTCTCTGCCCAGAAGAGGAGTATCGCTTTCATTTTTTTCCATGTGTCGGGTATGGGTGTGAAATGTGTCCTGTTACCGTTTATGTAATCCACCCCATAATTGAGCTTGATCGTTTCATACCAATCAAATTGCGTGGGAGTGGCGGTGAAACAATCGTTCCCTGTTACTCTGGCAGGATACTCTCTGTACGTGAAATGAATCATTTTATCCGGTGGCAACTGTATATCCAGATGATGTCCGGGAAGATAGTAGAAGTTGTTTTGTGCCGAGAATGCAACAGAGGTATCATCATCCTCTCCAAAATCAACGATTTCGTGAGGTTTGCTTACTGATCGGTAGTTTCGGGCCACATGATTGGGGACAAAATCTATGATGACCTTTAATCCTGCTTTATGTGTACGAATTACCAACTCCTCAAACTCCGACATTCTGTCGGAAATATTCATCGCTAAATCAGGATCTACATCGAAATAATCTCTTACAGCATATGGTGATCCGGCTTTACCTTTTATGATCTCAGGAAATTCCTTTGGTATGCCGAAAGCTGTGTAGTCGGTCGTGGATGCATGAGCCAGGATGCCAATATACCAAACGTGCGTGTACCCGTTATTTTTCAATTTCCTTAACAAATTCTCTGTTATATCATTAAACTTTCCACAACCATTTTCATCAATTGTTCCACTGAACAAGTTCCTCGAGACACTATTTCCAATCAGTCTGGGAAGTAATTGATAAATAAAAAATTTTTTTTCCTGCATAAGATACTTTTTTTCTTATTATTATCTGAAAGCCTGCGAAAAACAAATCCTATTATCTAACGATTTACCACACAGGGACCCTTGTCATGTACTGTTACTTTTACGTGAGCCACTGCAGTTTTGAACGTACTTTTTCAGTCAGCTCGTAATGCCTGTGACATTTTTTTACGATCTTTAATGATTCCTTTTCACTCATCACCATGGCTGCGTAATGATAACCGGCTTCCATAATGGTTTCCTGGTTATGTAAATTAAACATTGAATATTTTTCGATCCCTTTTGTTTCAATAAGTATATCACAGTATGTTTTGTCGAAAAGCGTATTGGCGTTAGACATTAGATTAAATGTACGTTCCATCATTGTACGTATATTGTTTTTCTCTGATGGCGGAATGATCAAAGAAACATTTACACCAAGCACATATTTGCATTTTTTCCTGATGACTGAAACAGGGAAATTCTTTAATATACCACCATCGACATAGGGTACGCCATGAATAAGCTGGGGATAAAAAACAATGGGTATGGAGCAGGATGCCACCACCGCATCCACCAGATCATCGCCATTGGAGAATGTCACCGTACAACCCCTGTCCCAATCGGTGGCCACAGCATGAAATGGTATCTGCAGTTTTTCGAATCGCTTTGCCCTCAGGTTCTTCTTCAGAAAACTGTGTAATCCTGTATTTTTAAAAAAACCTGATTTGGGTATGGCTAATTCCACAAATTCTTTGAATTCCCTCTTCCTGAAAAGTTCAGCAATTTCGTCGGGATGGTATCCATCGGCATAAAATACACCGGCAAGCGCTCCCGCGCTGGTGCCGGCAATCACGTCGGGTTTAAGGCCATACTTTTCCAGTACTTTCAATGCACCCAGATGAGCGAAACCTTTGGCTCCTCCCCCACTTAATGCATAACCCAGAAAATAATCATACCCCTTGCCGAAAATTGCCATCATCAAACCTCCCTATAGTCTTTTGGTTACTACAAATATGCCACTTTTTTTTCATTTACCTGCAACGTGCGCTTCTATAGTTTTGATTATTCATCATTTTTGTAATTATATTTATTATACCTGATCAGCAGTGTGAAAAAATAAATAAACCAAACCTCTTTCCTTTTGAAGTGAAGAGCGATTCATTAAACGCTGAAGGGTCTGATAAGATAATTCATGGGCAAGGAAGCCTGCCGGAAGATGCATCCTGCTTGCGGAGATGAACTGAATCAGTAAGCTGTTTGCATCCTGTCCAGCTCCTCCTTCAATTGGAGGATCGTTTTTCCGAATAGCGGGTGGATCCTGTCCGGTGCTATTTCGCAGAAAGGTGCAAGCACAAAATCGCGAAGGTGAAACAGGGGATGTGGAATAGTCAGATCCGGTGTTTTTACAATCAGATCACCCGCCATAACAACGTCTATATCAATCATTCTGTCTGAATAAACACCATAATGACTTTTTGAAGTCCTACCTATCTCTTTTTCAATCTCTTGAGTGGTTGAGAATAGGGTGAATATATCAATATTAGTCGTCACTTCGCAGACACAGTTTACGAAAATGTTGGCAGACTGAAAACCAACAGGATTGGTAATATGAAGAGCGGAAAGGGATGTAATTCTCCCAATCCGCTCTTCAATCTTATCGAATGCATCCTCTATATTTTTTTGCTTATCACCCAGATTTGAGCCAAGTGCTAAAAAAACAGCGTAATCACTATATGCATCGTTCCTCGGGATATCCATTCAAGTTGCATCAATCAATTATCAGCATTGCATCGCCATAGGCCCCGAATTGGTACTTTTCCTTAATCGCCACTTCATACGCCTCCATTATTCTATCATATCCACCAAATGCACAGGCCATCATAAGCAACGTAGAATAGGGAAGATGAAAATTGGTGACAAGACTGTTGGTGAGTGTAAATTCATAGGGAGGAAAAATGAATTTGTTGGTCCATCCCACTTTTGGTTTTAAATGACCATCGGTGCTTACTGTCGTTTCTACTGCACGTAGTACGGAAGTGCCTACAGCACAGATATTTCGTCCTTCATCTTTTGCCTTGTTCACATTCTCACACAATCCTTCGGTGATGACCATCTGCTCAGATTCCATTTTGTGCTTTGTCAGATCTTCCACGTCAATCATGCGATATGCTCCTAATCCGTTATGAAGGGTTATGAAACCAAATTTTATATCACTGATCTCCATCCTTTTCATCAACTCACGGCTGAAATGTAATCCCGCTGCAGGTGCAACAACTGCACCTTCATTTTGAGCGAATATGTTCTGATACCTCTCCACGTCATCCGGTTCTGCATCCCGTTCCAGATATTCAGGAATCGGTGTCTCTCCTATAGAAAACAACATGCTTTTGAATTCATCATAGGGTCCATCGTAGAGAAATCGGAGTGTACGTCCACGTGAAGTAGTATTATCGATGACCTCAGCAACCAGTTCTTCATTCTCTCCGAAATAGAGTTTATTGCCGATACGTATCTTACGTGCCGGATTGACCAAAACATCCCATAGATGCTGATCGGGATTAAGCTCTCTCAACAAGAACACCTCAATCTTGGCACCCGTTTTTTCCTTGTTCCCGAAGAGCCTGGCTGGAAAGACCTTCGTGTCGTTGAAGATGAAAAAATCATTTTCATTAAAATATTCCAGTAAATTCTTGAACACCTTGTGCTCCACTATTCCGGTTTTTCTGTGTACCACAAGCAACCGGGCTTCATCACGATTTACGGCAGGATGTTTCGCAATCAGCTCTTCCGGCAAATTAAATTTAAATTGTGAAAGTTTCATACAATCATTTTATTTCTTAACATCAAGGTGTATGGAACACGCTTTCACAATCTGTTTTAGCTAAATATGTGGTTGCTGGTTTCATACGTTAATAACCTGTTTCTATTATAAATTCTTATTCCTCTTTATTGATTCCCTGACTCAATGTTCTCATCAAAGAAACGGTCGATATCCTCCATCTTCAGACAATTCTCCAGTGTGGCTTCACCTACCCTCGTACGTGTTAACCCGGTAAGGTGTGCACCCGAGTGTAACGCTTTACCAATATCCCTTGCCAGGGCTCTGATGTATGTACCTTTACTGCAAACCACGCGAATGGTTATGTAAGGTAGCTCATAAGAAATCAATTCGATACTATCTATAACCAATAATTTGGGTTTTAGTTCAATAACTTCATTCTTTCGGGCAAATTCATATGCTCTTTTACCCTCTACCTTCACGGCGGAGTAGATAGGTGGTATCTGTTCAATCCTTCCTGTGAAGGTCTCAAGGATCTCCTCCACAAGTTCATTTGTGATGTGTACTGTCGGATACTCCGCATCGATCTCTGTCTCCAGATCGAATGAGGGTGTGGTAGCCCCCAGATAGACCTGTGCAACATACTCCTTGGTGTGTGCCTGCAGCTCCTCGATACATTTTGTTTTCTTACCGGTACAGATAGTCATGACACCCGTAGCCAGGGGATCTAATGTACCCGCGTGCCCTACTTTCAGCTTCTTTATACCGAGCTTCCGGCACAGCTTGGCACGCACTACACGCACCACCCTGAACGATGTCCAGTGTAGCGGTTTATCGATATAAATAATCTCACCCTCAATAAAATCCATCGTTCAATTATATACTTAAACTTACTCCCGACATAAGCAGCACAAGCAAGACACCCCCCACAATAATTCGATATACCCCAAAAGCACGGAACCCGTACCTGGTAAGAAAACCGATAAAAAACCTGATGGCAACAATGGCAACCAAAAAGGCGACGATATTTCCTACAAGCAACAGTAGTATGTTTTCCTTTAACATATCCACGCTTAAGGGATCTTTTATGAACTGAAACAGCTTGTACCCTGCTGCGGCAGCCATGGTGGGTACAGCAAGAAAGAAGGAGAACTCGGCTGCATTCTTCCGGCTAAGCTTTGTACCCATACCTCCCACAATGGTGGCCATAGAGCGTGATACGCCGGGAATCATCGCTATGCATTGAAAAAAACCGATCTTCAGTGCTCGCTGCCAGCTCATAGACTGCTCCTGTGAGGGTCTGTTGAACCATTGATCCACAAAGAGCATGAAGATACCCCCGACGACAAGCATCACTGCTACGACGGTCACATTCTCGAGCATGGCATCTATCTGATCACCCAGTAACAAGCCAATTACACCTGCTGGAAGCACAGCAATAAACAGCTTCCAGTAAAAATCAAATTTTTGTATGAATCGCAGGAGAAAGGTCCATACCTTCTTTCCTGATGACATACCGATGACAGCCTCTTTATCGAAAATGGTGACGGGATTCAAGCGGAAAAAGCGTTTCCAGTAAAGAAACACAACCGACAAGATCGCACCAAACTGAATGATGACAGTGAAAGCTTTTACAAAAGAGGTACTCTCAATTCCCAGGAGCGCCTGCGTGATAATCATATGTCCTGTGGATGAAACAGGGAGGAACTCAGTAAGTCCCTCAACAATAGCAATGATGATTGCTTCTAGTATGGTCATGAAGATGATTTTTGGAGTGCTGGCACTCCTGTTTATGTTACTTCTCTGCTTTTTGCTCTTTTGAAGGGTACAATATTCCCACGATCATCAGTACAAATCCGGCAACAACAACAATGGGAGCCAGTTTAATACGTCGTGCACTGAAAATATCAGGTTCAAATCCATTCTCCAGCGTGGTGGATGGTCCGGTCATAAGCAGAAATCCAAGAATAATAAGGATGATCGCAATACCACAAATAATAAAATTTGTCTTGCTCAGAGCGATGTTTTTTTGGGACATATTTTTGAAATTTTATATGTAATAGAGTTGATCTGTTCTCATTTTCACGTACCTGTTCACTGCAAATACCGTGGCAACGGTCGTGATGATGACACCGAGCAGAACGACAGCAACAAAAATAATAGCCAGGTCCATGGTAGAGACAATAGGATCGATCCCCACGTACTCCTTGTTGAAATAAGCTATTAATGCCATAATAATCCCGTCAGCAATCAATCCAGCGATGATACCCGTAATAATATTGTTTATGACAAAAGGCTTTCTGATAAAACTACCGGTTGCGCCTACCAGCTTCATCGTGTGTATAAGAAATCTTTTCGAATAGACACTTAGACGGATGGTATTACGTATAAGTGTAAACGAAATAAACAGCAGTATGACTGAGAGAATAAGCAGGACAGTCATCACCCTGGAAAGATTATTGTTGATCAGGTCTATCGCTTCCTGTTGAAAGAGCAGATCAGTCACATTATTATCCTGCCTGATTATCTTATTTATTACAGTGATGCTATCGTTATTTGCATATGCTGAATGGAGGAAGATCTCGATGCAATCAAGTGCCGGATTGTACCCCAGCAACTCTTCGGGATCATCGCCCAGCTCCTTGATCAATTGCTCTTTTGCTTCCTGTTTACTGATAAACCGCGATGATTTCACAAAAGGTTGCGCATCCAGATTTTTACGGATAGCACTTATCTGCGTGTCTGTCACATCGGCGGTAAGCATCACATTGAAGCTCATATTCTCCTTCATGTAGTTCGATAAACCATTTCCCATGAATAGGATCAACAGTGTCAAACCCAACAACACCAGTACCAGGGTAATACTGATAGTTGATGTGATTTTAGCATTGAGGAACCTGGCAGTGGATACTTTTCTTTTGTTGGACATACAGATTTCGAAAAAAAAGAAAGGCGATATTTAATAAAACGGACTTATTTCCAAATTAGCTGCAAAGTAATAAAAATTATCGCAGTAATTAAGTCCGAAAGAGAAATATTAAAGGAAAAAATGTTAATATCACTCCGGGAGGATCATTGTCCAGCACATCAGAGAAGGTGAGTCACATCCATCCTGAGTGATTTCATTCCTCAATCCCTGGTTTTGAAGCAGCGGTTGATCCTTCTCTTATTGATCGTTCCACCTTGTTTGCCCACCGGAGAAAAGAGGATATTCTTCTTGACAGCAAGAGTGTTCAGTTATTCTTCTAACGGCTTCAGATTCATCTCCTTCGCCTTTTCCAGCATGAAGAGATAGGCAGCATCATGCTCATTGGGGATTATACCGTCAAGGATGGCCTCTTTGATGGCTGCTTTTAGCAGCCCTACTTCCCTACCCTGCGACAGGCCGAACACCTCCATGATCTCATTCCCATCTACAGGTGGCTGGAAATTGCGTACACGGTCCTTCTCTTCAATCTCTTTAAGTTTCCTTCGCACGATCCTGAAATTATTCATAAACCGCTTCACCTTCTCCTGGTTTTTCGACGTTATATCCGCCTCACAGAGTGTCATCAGGTTATCAATATCATCACCGGAATCATATAGCAGACGACGGACAGCGGAGTCAGTCACTTCCTCCTCTACCAGCTGCATGGGTCGCATATGCAGCGACACCATCTTCTGCACAAATTTCATCTTTTCGTTTTGTGGCAGCTTCATCCTGCGGAAGATCCGGGGGATCATCTTTTCACCTATATAGTTATGATTATGAAACGTCCAGCCAAGCTTCGGATCCCATCTTTTGGTGACCGGTTTGGCAATATCATGCAGGATCGCCGCCCAACGCAGCCAGAGATCATCTGTTTGCTTTGCAATGTTGTCCAGCACACTCAGTGTATGATAGAAATTATCCTTATGCCCCACCCCATCTTTTGTCTCAGCACCTTTCAATGCAGTGAACTCGGGAAAGATGATTTCCAGAAGAGCCGTTTTCTCCAGCAGAATGAATCCTATTGATGGCTTTGGCGACAGAATAATCTTGTTTAACTCATCGGCCACACGCTCCATCGACACAATCCTGATACGTTCCCGGTTGCGTGTGATGGCATCAAAAGTATCAGGGAAGATGTCAAATCCCAGCTGAGAAGCAAACCGTACAGCACGCATCATGCGCAAAGGATCGTCACTGAAGGTAATGTCCGGGTCGAGAGGAGTACGAATAATAAGATCTTCCAGATCCTGCAGTCCGTTAAAGGGATCGAGCAACTCACCAAAGCGATCTGCATTCAGGCAGAACGCCATGGCGTTGATGGTGAAGTCACGCCTCCTCTGGTCATCCTCCATGCTGCCATCCTCGACAAGAGGTTTTCGCGAGTCGCTGCGATAGGACTCTTTGCGGGCACCCACGAATTCAATCTCATATCCATTGTGTTTGATCTGCGCTGTGCCAAAGTTTTTAAACACACTCAAAGAAGTATTTCTGCCCAGTCTGGCAGCAACCGACTCAGCAAGCTGGATCCCTTTGCCGATGGCCACCACATCAATATCATTTGAGGGACGATAGAGAAAAAAATCACGTACATATCCCCCAATGAGGTAACAATCCACCTTCATTTCATCAGCAGCACTGGAAATAAGTCTGAATATCTGTTTGTCTAAATGCGCCTGTATCTCTTCCTGAGATATTTCCATAATCATTCGGTCGTTTTCTATGTGTGGCTCAGCCATCTATCTGTTAGGATTTGCAAAATTACAATAATTGAACTTTAAAACAGCTTTTTATGATGAATATATTTGTAAATTTGCACTGAATTATGATGATCACATGACCTTTTTTAATAGCTAAAACTATCTTATTTCATAATGCGTTTTTCTATACATACATCCATATTACTGCTGTTCTCACTCATTATTCTCTCCTGTTCCGGTAAGGATAGAGGAGCAAAAGAGTACTTGAGGGATGCAGAAAGGGCATATGAACAGGGTAATTACTCACTGTCTAAGCTAAAGATTGACAGCATAAAAATTCTTTATCCTGAATCTTTTGATGAGATTAATGCGGGATTTGAACTGATGCAGGATGTACGTATGTCAGAGAATAAAAGAAATATATTCTTCTGTGATTCCATGCTTCGTGAAAATTATAATCAACTCAGCGAGATGCTCACCCAATTCGATTTCGTAAGAGACAGCAGATACCAGGAGTTTGGTGAGTATTATCCAAAAGTATATCCCCATCAGTCATCGTTAAGCCATAACGGCCTGCGTTCAGGTGTACGTGAGAAAGGAACTCTTTTCATTGAGAGTATACTTTCGGGCATCTCTGTCAAACACTATAAGATAAAAGTTACCTCCGCTGATGGAAACTTTGCTGAGACGAATGCTGTCACTTCAGATGGATTTAACTATCAATTTAACACATTGGAAAACACATATGAGATTGTCAGATATAGCGGTAGTGATGAAAATGGAGTAGCACAATTTGTCCATACTTTTCAGGATGAACCAATCACTGTTCATTTCATAGGCAGCCGTACAACAACCATCCCGCTTACGATTGCAGCAAAGATGGGTATAGCACACTCTTACGAGCTTTCCACCCTGCTGCTCAACATTGAACAGCTGAAATTTGAGAAAGAGAAAAGCAATGCTTTGATTCGTTATCTGGAAAGCAGGGATAAATAAATATCTCTATTTCAGAAAGTAAGTCATCTACTCTAAGATATCCGTTAATTCTATCGCTATTTTTTTGTCATTTAAAATAAATCCTTACCTTTGCCCTCACAAATATTGGTGTTACCTGTTTCACTTTGCTTCGAAACAGGTAATGAAAAGGGAATCAGGTGTAAATCCTGAACAGACCCGCTGCTGTAAGCTCCGCTTACGTGTTGAACAACCACCTTTGCCACTATTCCGTCAGACCGGAATGGGAAGGCGTTCAAACACGGGAGTAAGTCAGAAGACCTGCCAATGCATTTTATATGTTACATAGCTTTCGGGGAATGAAGCTTGAAAACGACACGCAACTTTTATTTTAATTTTTACGTGTTTCCTTTTCATTTAGCTTTGCCGGAATATACATTCGGTATTGATGAAGGTACTCATACAAAAAGTATTTTTGCTTATGATTGTGGCCCTGGCCACAGAAAACGTTGTTGTTGCGCAGACAGTAGCCGACAGCCTCGATCTGCCGGAGGTGATTATAACGGTGAGATCTTCCGACAGGGAGATAACCTCCTCGGTACCCCTTTATATCCTTACAGGTGAACAGATAGGTCAGCTCAACGCGCTGCAACTCTCCGATGCGGTGAAGCACCTGCCGGGTGTCAATATACGCGATTACGGCGGTATAGGTGGACTGAAAACCATCTCGGTACGTAGTCTGGGGTCTCATCACACCTCGGTGAGCTATAACGGCATTGTCCTCTCTGACCAGCAGACAGGACAGATTGACATCGGTCGTTTCTCACTCGATAATGTGGAAAGGCTAACGCTCCATAACGGACAGGAGGACCGCATCTTCCGGCCGGCCCGCACCTTCGCTGCTGCCTCAGCACTGGAGATCACTTCCGCTATCCCCCGCTTTACCGGCAACAGCAGGGTGAACGGTAAGGTAACACTGCGGGGCGGCTCTTTCGGGCTCTTCAACCCCTCCCTGCTGCTCAACGGCATGCTGTCGGAGAGGGTGAATGCCACCCTCAGCGGTGAGTGGATGTACTCACACGGCAACTACCCCTACCTGCTTCGTTACGGTCCCTCAGTGGGCGACAGCAGCTCCCTGGA
>Ga0079223_10000106_pt1 | contig 30700 bp, 26 predicted proteins | sample Stecom2011_FD_75072 | JGI IMG/M metagenome (GOLD analysis project Ga0079223, IMG submission 75072) | Agricultural soil microbial communities from Utah to study Nitrogen management - Steer compost 2011 | ecosystem: Environmental > Terrestrial > Soil > Agricultural land | place: USA: Utah...
CGGGCCATTGGCGTATTGATATTGAACCCTTCGACAGAGAATGGCGTGTGAGTGAATCCGTTACTCTACCATTCAATAAAAGCATTCTTATTATTCCAGAGGTTTAAGGTTAATCGCTCATGAGCAACGAAGAACTTTGCTTTCATTGCTTTCAACCTATTCCACGTGGTGTCGACTTAACGACCACCATAGACGGTGAAGCGCAACCCATGTGTTGCTATGGCTGCCAAGCCGTGGCAGAAACGATCGTTGAGCAAGGTTTAAGCCATTTTTATAAGTACCGCGATATTGACGGTAACCAAGGACAAGCTCTTATCCCTGAAGAGCTTGTTGGTTTAGACGAACAGTTAATCGCCTACGATGACGCTGAGATTCAAAAAGAATTTGTCCTCATTCAAAATGATACAAGCTCGGCTTCACTCGCTGTTGAGGGTATGACTTGCGCTGCTTGTGCTTGGCTCATTGAGCGCCAACTAACAAACCATGCGGGCGTAGAAAAAGTGGTGGTGAATGCTACCACTGACCGTATTCACGTCACTTGGAAAGCAGAAAATACCAGTTTAAGTTCTATATTGAAATCTATTCATCGAGTGGGATATAAAGCCTTACCTTTCCAACAAGCTGATATTGAAGAACAATACGAACGCCAACGCCGTAGTTATATTCGCCGATTAGGCATTGCAGGTATTGCTTCCATGCAAACCATGATGGTGGCTGTCGGCCTTTACTTTGACGACATTGATGCCACTACTCGCCTTTACTTCTGGTGGGTTTCATTGTTATTTACGGCCCCTGTTTTTGTTTACAGTTGCCAACCTTTCTTTAAAAATGCGTGGCGCGGACTTCGTTCAAAGTCACTCAATATGGACGTACCAGTTAGCCTAGCCATTATATTTGCTTTCGTAGCAAGCTTTTATGCCACACTGACCGACACAGGCCAGGTGTATTACGAATGTGTCACTATGTTCGCGTTCTTTTTGTTAGCTGGGCGCTACTTAGAACTATTGGCTCGCCAAAAAGCCATTACCAATGCCGCCAATTTAATGAAATTAATTCCGGCCATTGCGGAAAAACAAACCGACGACGGCTGGCAGAAAATAATGGTGAAACACTTAGAGCCTGACGATGTTATTCAAATACGACCCGGCGAAACCATTCCTGTTGACGGCCTTTTACTTTCAGAACAAGGTTGGTGCGACGAAGCTCAGTTGACTGGGGAAAGCCGCCCTATTGCTAAGTGCAGCGGTGATGTTATTTATGCAGGTAGCATCAATCAAGAAAACCCAATTCGTTTGCAAGTGACCCATACGCACCAAAACACCCTACTCGCCAGTATTATTCATTTACAAGACGACGCCCTTGGGCAGAAACCCCGCGTGGTTCAGTTAGCTGATCAGGTAAGCAAGTACTTTGTTTTAGCAACGCTGATTATTGCCACCATAACTTATATTGGTTGGCACTTTGTGGCCCCCGAAAAGGCGTTCTGGACGGTTCTTGCAGTACTTGTTGCTACCTGCCCTTGCGCCTTGTCATTAGCAGCACCTACCGCAATGAGCGGCGCCGTAAGCCGCTTAAATCAAAGTGGTATACTACTGAAGGAAGCTAACGTACTTGCGGCTCTACCCGCGATTAAAACTTTATGTTTTGATAAAACAGGTACCTTAACCGAAGGTCGCTTTAGCATTTTAAGCCAATGGAACCAATGTTATGAAAAGCAAGCAGAAAACGAGGCTATAGCTGCCGCGCTTGAATTTGCTTCCGAGCACCCAATTGCTCAACCGTTCCGACGTTTGGCCAAGCCCGTGGAACTCAAAGAAGTAACTAATATTCCAGGCCTAGGTGTGGAAGGCAACGTTGGTCATGCGAACTACCGTATTGGTAGCTTAGATTTTATTAAACAGTGGCACCCGAGCGCTGACAGCCCTTTAGCGCAAGCAAATGTGTTTTTAGCAACTCCTGATGCTCTGATTGCTGCTTGGCGGGTAGACGATGAGCTACGCCGAGATGCGGCTGATGTCTTAAAGTGGTGTCATGAACAAGGCTTTCGTACGGTTATGCTAACCGGTGACAGCCAAGAGCGCGCCCAAGAAATTGCTGGCCCCCTCGAACTTGATGAAATTCACGCCCAGTTAAAACCGCAGGATAAACTAGAGCTATTGCGGGGCTTTCAACAGCAAGGCCCTGTGCTTATGATCGGTGATGGTATTAACGATGCGCCTGTGCTTGCTCAAGCAGATGCATCAATAACCTTTGCTTCAGGCTCAGACTTAGCGCAGGCAGGCTCCGACGTGGTTATTTTAAACGGTGAGCTTATTGCCATACGGCGCTTGTTCAATACAGCGAAACAAGCGCGCCGGGTTATTCGACAGAACTTCGCATGGGCCTTGGGATATAATGGTATTATCTTACCTCTTGCGGTGGCCGGCTTTATCGGCCCTTTATGGGCCATGCTTGGTATGTCCACTAGTTCGTTGATTGTGATTAGTAATTCGTTACGCTTATTGCGCCGACAAAATTACTAAGGAGGCATATTGGAATACCTACATATTATGGTGCCCGTTGCGGTACTTATTGTCATTGCTATTATTATTATTCTTTTCTGGGCTGTGCGCACAGGGCAATTCGACGACCTAGAGCGGCAAGGCTATAACATATTACTTGACGACGAAGGCCCCAAAAAGAAACCTACCGAAGAGCAGCCCAAGTAATGAACGTGGTCGACTATTGGGCAGCATTACTCATGGGAATTGCTGGTAGTGGTCATTGTATTGCTATGTGTGGTGGGCTTGCAGGCGCTATGGGCCTACAACAAAGTAAACCCCGCATTGTTTTATATAACTTAGGCCGCGTGAGTAGCTACATGATTGCGGGGGCACTAGTAGGCTCAGCTTTCTTTGGTTTGGCACAACTGCAACCTTCATTTCTTGTTTGGATGCGCATATTTGCCGGTATTATGATGCTTTTACTGGCGGCCTATTTACTTCGGTTGAATACCGCGCTTATTTGGCTAGAGCGCCTGGGTGCAGTGTTGTGGCGTAGGCTTAAACCGCTATCGTTAAAATTTAACCGCAACAGCGCAAAAATAAGCCATGTATTTGCAGCTGGAATGCTTTGGGGTTGGTTGCCCTGCGGGCTTGTTTATAGTGCTCTTTCTTGGGCTGCTTTATCGGCATCGCCTTTATCTGGCGCGCTGTTCATGTTGCTGTTCGGCCTAGGCACTTTGCCAAGCATGCTATTTTTAGGTATGGTTAGTCAACGCGTTCAGCATCTGCTAAAGTCAGCCAAATTTCGTTGGGCGTCTTCCCTTCTTTTGGCGGCTTACGGCGTAATTACAATCATTATTGGATTGATGCAGCTGCGTTAGTTCTAGGAGTTTAGATGTCGAGTGACAATCGTTCTGCAAACCATATTAATTGCCAAAACTGCGGTATTAACCAGTTGTGTTTGCCTTACACTTTAGACGATAGCTCGTTAAATAAGCTCGATTCAATTATTGAGCGTAAGCGCCCTTATCAACGTGGTGACACCCTATTCCGCGCAGGAGAACCGCTCATTTCTTTGTATGCGGTTCGTTCTGGCAGTTTAAAAAGCTATATTTTAAATGATAGTGGCGAAATGCAAATTACCGCGTTCCACTTACCTGGCGATCTCATCGGTTTCTCATCTATTTCAGAACAAAGCTACCAAGGCTTTTCTGAAGCTTTAGAAACCAGCATGGTGTGTGAAATACCTTACGAGAACTTAGAGTTGCTCAGCGGCCAAGTACCTAGTTTACGCCGTCAAATTATGCGCCTGATGAGCGAAGAAATTAACACTGACAAACGTATGTTAAGCCTTGTTACTTCGCGTAATGCAGAAGCTCGTGTTGCTACTTTCTTACTTGAACTTTCTTCACGCTTCCATAAGCGTGGTTTGTCGTCAACGGAATACCGTTTAAGCATGACTCGGGCTGAAATCGGTAACTACCTTGGTTTAACCGTTGAAACAGTGAGCCGTTTATTAGGCAAGTTTCAAAAAGAAAGCCTTATCGAAGTTGACGGCCGCTTCGTCAAACTATTGCAAATAAACCGCATTAACGAAATAGCAGGTTTATCGCCTATTCCTTGCCAGAAAAAACAAGCCTAACAACATTCATTTAGAATAGTTGCAGCACCTAAGGCTGATAGACTAAGCTAACCTGTAAGCACGTCACTTTTCCCCACAAAAAGGAAGGTCGCTTATGTATCAGAATATTCTTGTTGTACTCGACGCAGAAGATGGCGAACAAAAAGCCCTCGCTCGCGCCCTTCATCTCGCTCGCTTATTGCCGGCTAAACTTACTTTATTTGTTTCTATTTATGATTTTGCTTACGAAATGACAACCATGCTTTCAGGAGAAGAGCGTGAACAAATGCGTCTTTCGCTTATTCAAGATCGACGCCACTGGGTAAAGGGCCTACTGAATGACTTTGATACGGACGAACTTGATATTCATGTTGAAGTGGTTTGGCACCACCGGCCTTTTGAAGCTATTATTCGTTGCGCGCTCGATCGTGGTCATGACCTAATTATTAAAGGTGCTAAGAAGCATGGCGCACTACAAAGTGTTATTTTTACGCCCACTGACTGGCATTTACTTCGTAAAGCCCCCTGCCAAGTTTTATTAGTAAAAGAACATGGCTGGCCTGAGCAAGGCGGACAAATCTTAGCTGCCATACACGCAGCTGCAGACAGTGAAACGCACCAAGCATTAAACAAAAAAGTAATTCAAAGCGCCAGCGAAATGAGCCAAAAACTCAAGGCGAGATTACATTTAATCAATTGCTACCCATCCGCGCCTTCAGCCATAGCCGTTGAAATACCCGAGTTTGACACTTACAAATACCAAACTAGTGTAAAATCATTTCACGAAAAAGAATTAACGAATCTAGTCGCAAGTGCTCAAAGTGAAGTGTATGAAACTCATTTGGTAGAAGGTATGCCAGAAGATGAAATTCCTAAGCTAGCGAAGGAAATTGACGCTGGTTTAGTGGTGCTTGGCACCATTGGCCGAACAGGTATTTCAGCGGCCCTCCTTGGCAACACTGCTGAGCATGTGATTGGACAGCTCAATTGTGATTTGTTGGCACTGAAGCCAGATGGCTTCAAATGCCCTTTTGAATAGAACTACTGTTCGATTATCTCTTCATCGTCCAGCTCATTACGAGCCGCTTCGATAATGGGGCGATTAACACGAATCATTTGTTGTAGCTCGTTAATATAGTCTTCGCCGCGGGTTGAATAACTGATAAGACCCGCGGATAAAGGTACTGCAGTTACAGGCTGTTCATTTAAACGCAACTTGCGTCGTATTGAACGCAAATCGTGATAAGCAGAGTGCGTGTTTAAATTACGAACATAACTTTTAACTGAAGCTTCCATCGAGTCGAACAAGCGAACCTCATAACGTTCTCCGTTGGGTCGTTGCTCCGGTACTATTCCACAACCTTCTGTCCAACACCATTGACCAAAAAAATTTCTAGCGTTACGAGCAAATCGTGAAGTACCCCAACCGCTTTCATTCGCTGCTTGAATAAGTACTAAAGTTTCCGGAACAATGTCCACTCTGCGTAATAGCGTATTGAACAGCTTCGATCTATCGTTGGTTTCAACGCGATAGTACTTGCTCAAGTCGTCTATCCAGCTATTCTCTTTAGCAGTAAGGGCTTGGCCTTTAAGAACTTTGCCGTGTAAACGTGTAAGCGTTTCGCGCTGGGCTAATATGTATTCGTTTTCCGCTTGAATAGCAGGCAATAAATAACTAAAAAAGGCGAGTTTACGTTCGCGAACATTATAGATGTCGCCAAAGTCTGGTACCAAGGTTGTACCTGCCTTTATAGGGGCATTTACTGCGGGCAGCATTCGTACTGCTTTTGTCTTTTTATCGCTATCCATACTTTTTTTAATGCCACTATTTGACTGTAAAACTAATAGCAGCAGCGAAACAATAATTGCTGTAATAAAAAGAGCGAGCGCTCCTACAGTTTTCTTTTCAGAAAAAAACTTCTTTATCATTAGTATGTCCTTTACCGTTAGATCTCTAACGCGTCCTTATATTTGTGAATATGTATCGGTTGCTTTTACATGTGTTTCAATACCAAAAACTTCCCGATATAAAATACCTTTTACATTATAAAACATTGGGATAACCCAAATAAAACCAATACCAAAGGTAAGTACTGCAAGTACGGCAAGAATAGACATCACCATATAAATCGTAGCAAAAGCGAAGAATTGACGAGAAATAACTCGTAAAGACACACGAACAGCCTTAAGTGGGTTGAGTTGATCTTTAATAACCAAAGGAATAGCTAAGCTCAAACCAATGGTAAAAGTCACTCCAACAATCATCCAAAAGCCAAAAAAAGTGCGCAGAGAAATTTGGAATAACGAGCCAATTAAGAAACCTAGGTACATTATTACAACAAGGCCTAGTAACTTAATTAGTTCAACAGCAACAATAGGCCATGCGCGTAAAAGGTGGTCGAATACCATGGTGGGTTTATTTTCAGGCACTACAGTGAGCTCGTTTTCGCTTGAACGCACATAGCGAACAGCATTACGCAAACCCATGTTGATCAAACCAGCTAAAAGAACAGCCGCTACTATTTGCATAGCAAGCTGGCTCGCTATAAACCCCCAAGGCACCTCGCTAATATCTTCAATAATAGTCAAATCGCCCTGTAAAGGATCAAATATAATAGTGCCTAAAAGTGTAATAAAATAAATAATTATCGCACCGACTAAAAACGGGCCTTTGGTAACTTTCGTTAATTCCCATGCTTCTTGTAAAATCACATTAGCATCTAATGTGAAGCTGTTGCTTAAAGCCTTTTCTGGACTACCGCCAATACGCTTAACGCGTAGCTCATCAAACGTTTCATTCATTCGTATTTCCCAGTTCTACTGTTATGCTTAGACACGACATTTGCGTATTGTAACGTATATTCAATGACAACAAGAGAGTCGCTTTTGTTGTTTAACTAAATGCGAGCTATTTGTGACTCAAAAAAACGCACCATCACGCCGTCTGCCGGCAAATAAAAAACCAATGGCTGCTTGGCAAAATAAGCCACGTCGACCACGGCCGCTTACTCCAAAAGTGTTGTTATTTAACAAGCCCTTCAACACCTTATGCCAGTTTAGTGGTGAACCTAGCGACAGCTTGCTGAAAGACTTTATTCCCATTCCAGACGTTTACCCTGCAGGTCGGCTCGATAAAGACAGCGAAGGCTTATTGTTGTTAACCAATGACGGCATTATTCAGGCACGTATTACCGATCCAAGCGAAAAACTGGGCAAGTCGTATTGGGTGCTCGTTGAAGGTGAACCAACGGCTGAATCGCTTCAGCAGCTACAACAAGGGATAAAGCTTAAAGACGGTAAAACTTTACCTGCCGATGTTGAAATTATTGAGCCACCGATATTGTGGGAACGTAACCCACCTGTGCGTGTTCGTAAAATCATTAAAGACACCTGGTTAAACATAACCATTCGTGAAGGTCGGAATCGGCAAGTAAGGCGTATGACCGCAGCAATTGGCCACCCCACCCTGCGTTTAATTCGTTACCGTATTGGCACCTTTACCCTTGAACATTTACAACCGGGCGAATATCGCGAACTAACCAGCGACGAGATTCCTGCCAAGCTTCTACCACAACAGAAAAAGTGATAGAATTCGTCGCCCAAATATAAGCGTTATCGAGCAAAGGTTTCCCATGACTAAAACACCACCCCCTCGCGTTATTGTAGGTATGTCCGGCGGCGTCGACTCGTCGGTTTCAGCTTGGCTTTTACAGCAGCAAGGTTACCAAGTTGAGGGGCTGTTTATGAAGAATTGGGAGGAAGATGACACCAATGAGTACTGTGCGGCAGCTGAAGACCTAAAAGACGCGCAAGAAGTGTGCGAAAAGTTAGGTATAGAGCTGCACACAGTTAACTTTGCCGCTGAATATTGGGACTCAGTATTCGAACATTTTTTGTCGGAATATAAAGCTGGTCGTACGCCTAACCCCGACATTATGTGTAATAAAGAAATTAAATTTAAAGCTTTCTTAGACTTTGCCGCTGAAGCGCTCAACGCAGACTACATAGCGACTGGCCATTACTGCCAACGTCGTGAGCACAACGGCAAGTTTCAGCTTTTACGTGGGCTTGATCAAAATAAAGATCAAAGCTACTTCCTTTATACCCTCAGTCATGAGCATGTGGCTCGTACCCTGTTCCCTGTGGGTAACATTGAAAAAACAGAAGTGCGCCGTATTGCTGAAGAGCAAGGTTTAGTAACCTACGATAAGAAAGACTCAACAGGCATCTGTTTTATTGGCGAACGTAAGTTTAAAGACTTCCTACAACAATACTTGCCTGCACAACCTGGTGCGATTGTTTCTGTTGATGGCGACGAACTTGGTACGCATGAAGGCTTGATGTACCACACCATTGGCCAACGTAAAGGTTTACTCATTGGCGGTTTAGCAAACGCAGGCAACGATCCTTGGTATGTGGTCGATAAAAACGTTAAAACCAACGAATTAATTGTCGCCCAAGGTAGTCAGCATCCCCGCCTCTTTTCTAAGGGCTTGATGGCTGGCCAAATTCATTGGGTAAACCGTGAGAGCCTTACTGAACCATTGCATTGCATGGTAAAAACCCGCTATCGCCAACAAGATATTCCTTGTGTGGTGACACCGCTAGAAAACGGTGATCTTGAGGTTATGTTTGAAGAGCCGATTGCGGCAGTTACACCCGGCCAGTCGGCTGTATTTTACCTCGACGAAGTGTGTTTAGGAGGCGCTATTATTGAGTCTCGTATCACTGACTTTGAGGTGGCCTTGTGACCGAGTGGGAACAACGCGTTTATGCATTAGCGGCCATGTGCCAAGCGGCCGCATGTATACAACAGCTTGCTCACCGAGGTGAAGTAATACCTGTCGAAGCCGCAAGCCCGTTAATAAACGCGATACTGGCAATTGACGCAGCATCGATCGAAGACATTTATGCTATACCGACAGGCACCGACACAGCCAGCCTTGAACAAGAACAAAGCCTGTTGCACATAGGCCTTAACGTATTTAAAGACCAATTTTTAGAAAGAAAAACCATAGACAAGGAACAAGTAGAACTTGTAATTAATATGGCCAGGCTAGAGCGATTGCTGAACGGTAACGATGACGCCCTGAAAAACTTAGGTGCTGGTGTAACTCAAGTGGCGCGGCAAAGAAATGAGTTTAATGTGGACAATCACCGAATTATGGAAAACCTTGCTGGTTTATACAGTGATTTTATTAGTCCACTTACCCGCCCTATTCATGTAAAGGGTAAGCCTGAAATGTTAAAGCAAATACCCATTCAAAACCAAATACGAACCCTGCTTTTAGCAGGTATTCGTAGTGCTGTTTTATGGCGTCAAGTTGGCGGTAAAAAACGGCACTTTATTTTTAATCGTAGCGCTATGTTAAATGCTGCGAATTCACTTCTTTCAACTTCATCGTATATGCGGAGCCAATAATAATGGAGCTATCCAGTTTAAGTGCAATTAGTCCTGTTGACGGTCGATACGGCAGCAGAACAGCCAGCCTACGCCCTTATGTCAGCGAATTCGGCCTTATTCATCAACGAGTTATTGTTGAAGTGCGGTGGCTACAAAAACTATCTCAAATTGACGCTATTACTGAAGTACCCCCGTTATCAGCGGAAGCTAACTTATTTTTAAACCAAATTGTTAGTGAGTTTTCTGAACAAGACGCGGCGCGAGTGAAAGAAATTGAACGCACCACCAACCACGACGTAAAAGCTGTGGAATACTTCTTAAAAGAAAAAGTAGCTGATCACGCTGAGCTTGCGGCAGTTAGCGAGTTTATTCACTTTGCCTGTACGTCAGAAGATATTAACAACTTGTCGCATGCACTTATGTTGCACAACGCACGTGACGAAGTAGTCATTCCTACAGTTACTGAACTTCTGCAAAAATTGGCGGCATTAGCCAGCGAATTTGCAGACATTCCAATGATGTCACGCACTCACGGCCAACCTGCCAGCCCTTCTACCTTTGGTAAAGAGTTCGCTAACGTGGCCATTCGTGTCGACCGTCAGCTGTCACAAATTAAAGACATTGAATTCCTAGGTAAATTAAATGGTGCTGTAGGTAACTACAACGCACACCTTTCAGCTTACCCTGAAGTTGACTGGCACCAAGTGTCGGAAGAATTTGTGGGCTCATTAGGTATTCGTTGGAACCCTTACACCACACAAATTGAACCACACGACTATATTGCTGAATGGTTTAACGCTGTGGCTCGTCTAAATACTATTTTAATCGATTTAAACCGCGACGCTTGGGGTTATATTGCCCTTAATCACTTCAAACAAAAAACCGTTGAAGGTGAAGTGGGCTCGTCGACCATGCCGCACAAAGTTAACCCTATCGATTTTGAAAACTCGGAAGGTAACCTAGGCCTAGCGAATGCTATTTTAGGCCACTTGGCAGAGAAACTGCCGGTATCACGGTGGCAGCGCGATTTAACTGACTCAACCGTATTACGTAACTTAGGTGTAGGTTTGGGTTACTGTTTAATTGGTTGGCAAGCCACCTTAAAAGGCTTGAACAAGCTTGAAATTAACCCAACTATGTTAGCTGCTGAACTGGATCAAAACTGGGAACTATTGGCCGAGCCAGTACAAACCGTTATGCGCCGTTACGGTATTGAAAAACCATACGAAAAACTAAAAGACCTCACTCGCGGCAAACGCTTGTCTGCTGCCGACATGGCAAGCTTTATTGAAACATTAGACATGCCGAGAGCTGCAAAAGATGAGTTGAAAAAGCTTACGCCTGCAAACTATATTGGTGACGCAGTGCGCCTTGCTAAAGACGTTAATAAGCATTTGGAAAACCTATAACATGACATCGCTTCGTGACTTCGATCCTGCAGATTTCAAACGTCGTTATTGGCAACAGCAGCCTGGAGTATTTCGACAAGTGCTTCCTCATCTTGTTGAGCCATTATCACCCGACGAACTTGCGGGTTTGGCACTTGAACCAGGGGTCGATTCACGAGTTATTTGGTGTGAGCGTGGTCGCTGGCAGCTTGAACATGGGCCTTTCGACGACTATGCAAAGTTAGGTGATTCCCACTGGACCTTGTTGGTACAGGCGGTTAATGAACATTACCCGCCTGCGCGGGAATTGTTACGTCACTTCGAATGGTTACCAGATTGGCGCATTGACGATCTAATGATGAGCTTCGCAACACCCAAAGGTGGTGTAGGCCCTCATGTAGATCAATACGATGTATTTATTATTCAAGGTAGCGGTCGTCGCCAATGGCAAATTGGCGAACCTGGTGGTTTAGAAACCATCACACCGCACCCTGAATTAAAACAAGTCAAAGGCTTCACCCCTATTATTGATGTAGTGCTCGAGCCGGGTGATATGATTTATATTCCTGCAGGCTTTCCACATGAAGGGATCAGCATTGACCCTTCGATAAACTATTCAGTTGGCTTTAGAGCACCTAGCCAAGCGGAGATTTTGTCTGCCTTAGCCGACAAAGCACTTGATGAAGATTTGCTAAGCAAGCGCTTTCGTGACACGGCCAGTTCGCTTTCTGATCAAGAACAACAACAATCATGGCATTTACCGGCAAGTGCAGTAACGGCGTTTAAAAACATGCTTACTGAAGCGGTAGCTGACGATGAATTGATTCATCGCTTGTGCGCCACCTACTTATCACAGAACCCTCGCCCTCCTTTACAGTTTTGGCCAGAGGAAACTATTAATGAAACACAGCTTTTTGAGTTACTTGAGCAGCACGAACATTTTTTAACGGCCCCAGGCTTACGTTGGCTAACGACCCAGGAAGTAAAGACAAACAATGAAATCGCGCTTTATGTACAAGGCCAACGCTTTATTGCCGATGCAGAAACAGAGCTTTTGTTAGCGGCGTTTAAAGCGGAAGAAGCCCTCGCAGGCTCTTTTATTAAAGCCCATACAAAAGCTTCAGCACTTACTTTAAAGCTGGTTCTTTGGTTGGTTAATGAAGGGTATTTAGTGCCTGACGATGATTTAGAAGACGAAGAAGAGGCTTAAGCCTCTTCTTTTTTATCCAGTATTAGTTGCTTTCTTCTTGCTGCCAGAGCGATGCGTCTTCGCTCATTGGAAATAGTTTTTCTGCACTACGAACTAAAATATGGGCAAATTCTTGCTGTTTCGCGTCAGCTGGCTTTTCGTTGTTCAAAATATTGTCCGCTTTTAACTGCCAACGATATGAAAAATAACGTAACACATCATGAGGTTTGGCCGCTAAGCTGGCCTCAATATGGTCCGTTGGTAAATCAGCACCAGTAATGACCCATACTTTTTCCGTTAACCCTTGTAAGGTAAACTTCCAAATGGCCACGTGGGGTACAAAATAGCGACTTTCTTTGGTTAATATGAGGTTTGTCATTAAACCGCGTTCGGCCAAATAAGCATTCGCACGTTGGAACTGTGAGCGTACCCACTCCTGCATCTGTTCTTCATTCATTGCTGTTGTCATGTTCATACTCGTTATTAACTGCTGATTTTTATAATAGCTAAAGCTTACCATTTACCAACTGAGCTGGGAATTACTTCGGGCTTGTTTCTTACCCAGCAAAGTTATCTGGACAGACCTGCTGCTGTAAAGAACTCTTACAAAAAAAGTGGTGAACAGACAATTTTTATTAGCCCACTCACTAGTAGTTAGTAGCGCAAAGTGATAATTTACGCTGCGTTTTGAGACAACTAAATAAGGGTAAATTTAATGTCCCTGTTTGAACATAAAGAATTTGATAATCACGAACAAGTCGTTTTCTGTCACGATCAAGAAACTGGCTTGAAAGCAATCATTGCTGTGCATGACACCACCATGGGCCCTGCTTTAGGCGGAACGCGCATGTGGAATTATGCGAACTCCGAAGAAGCATTAACTGACGTACTGCGCTTATCTCGCGGTATGACATATAAGAGCGCTTTAGCAGGACTTCCATTAGGCGGTGGTAAAGCTGTAATTATTGCTGATGCAAAAACTGATAAAAGTGATGCGCTATTTAAGTCTTATGGGCGTTTTATTGATTCTTTGAGCGGTAAGTATATTACTGCTGAAGACGTCAATATTCGCACCACAGACATCGCTGTTATTGCTACCCAAACTCGCTATGTGGCTGGCACTGCTGAAAAAGCAGGCGACCCTTCACCGCATACCGCTTTGGGCGCATATTTAGGCTTAAAAGCATCCGTAAAGCATGCCTTAGGTAAAGATGACCTGAAAGGTATTAGAATCGCCCTTCAAGGTCTCGGAGCTGTGGGTTATGGCTTGGCGGAACACTGTGCTAAAGACGGCGCTATTTTGTTTGTTTGCGATGTTAACCAGGAAGCTGTTGATCGCGCTGTAAGTAAGCTAGGTGCAACTGCTGTTGGCATTGATGAAATATACGACCAAGACGTGGACGTGTATTCACCTTGCGCTCTTGGCGCAACCATTAATGATGACACTCTGAAGCGTATCAAAGCTAAAGTTATAGCTGGCAGTGCCAACAATCAGCTAGCCACTGCAGCACACGACAAAATTGTTAAAGACATGGGTATTTTGTACGCCCCTGACTACGTTATTAACGCCGGAGGTGTTATTCACGTGTGTTCTGAAGCGGCTAGCTTTACTAATGAAGAAACAGCGGCTCGGGTACGTAACATTTACAATACTTTAGATAAAATCTTCACACGCTCTAAAGACGAAAACCGTCCGACGGGTGAGATTGCTGACGAAATGGCGCGCGAAATACTAGCCGCTAAAGCGTCAGAGCGAAAAATCTAAAGGAATTGTGCGCTAGCTTAAAATTAAAAGCCTAATGATTTTTTTGTCATTAGGCTTTTTTGTAGCTTGAGCTTTTACCGTACTGCTTTTTGTGACATTAACTCGGCTAATACCACTACGGGATGCACAGGCTTCTGCTGCTGAGTATTTTCACGAAAACGCTCACTCTGGCAGCGACAAGAAAAGCCAGTAGCCAATGGCTGCACACCTTCTTTTTGTAGCTCTTGTTGCCAATTTAAGTTAAATATTTTTTCACTCAAAGCTTTCTGGTTTACTTCATGACCAAAACTACCCGCCATACCACAACAACCCGTTGCAGGTGTAGCTAGCGACAAACCCAAGACATTAAAAATAGCAGCCCACGCCGATTTCACTAAAGGTAATGCGGTTTGTTCTGTGCAATGGCTAAGTAAATTATAAGCCGTGTTTGTTGGCGCAAGTTTTAAGTTTTTGGGCATAAACTGAATTAACCACTCATGGGCCAGTAGTACTTGAAAGTCGCCCCGCTCATTCCCTAATGTTTGCTGATATTCGTCTCTAAAACATAATGTAGTTGCTGCATCGAGACCTACTAATGGAATACCTTTAGCATGCAATTCGTTTAATGCTGCTGCAGTTTTTTTAGCCTGCTGGTTAAACTCGGTTAAAAAACCTTTCACATGTAAACCTTTACCATTGGCTATAAAGGGCATTACCACGGGTGTCTTACCACAATGCTCAGCCACCTGTAAAAAGGCTTCAATCAGTTCGGGCTCATAACAAGATGTGAATACATCTTGTACGACAACCACATAGTCCGTAGCGGTAAAGTAAGGCGTTGCAGCTACCTTAATAAAATCATTCCAGTTTAAAAAATTTCGACGTGTTTTCAAGCGTTGCTGCAAACTAGGCACAGCAAATGTTGGCGTGTCCGTATAACCGGTCAGTTTCGACTGCACAGCACGACTAAAAGAGTTGTTCGTTAGCGCATTAGATAACTTTGGTAAACGCGCCATGCGGGGTAATAATCGTTCTGCGTCACGCACTAAATAGTCTTTTATTGGGCGCGCATAAGAACTAAAGTAGTATTCATAAAAGCGCGATTTATGGGTTGGAATATCTACACTAACGGGGCATTGAGTACTACATGCTTTACAGGACAAACAAGTGTCCATCGCTTCACGTACTTCATGATTAAAGTCTTCTTTTTTACTCCAACTGTTAAACAGCCGTTGTAACCAGAAACGTTTCTTGGCTAGCCCTAACTCATGACCGTCGCTATGCATGAGGCGTAACCACTCACGTAACAAGGTTGCCCGCCCTTTTGGCGAAAAACGGCGGTCATTGGTACCGCGATACGAAGGGCACATGGGGCTTTTTACATCGTAATTAAAACAAAGGCCATTACCGTTACAGTCCATGGCGCTTTGCCATGTTTCTCGTACATCAAGGGGTATTTGGCGATCAAACCAACCCCGTTTACGGGCATCTACTGAAACAAGTGGTTCGTCTGAATGAATGGGGGTACAAATTTTACCAGGGTTCATTTTGTTATCTGGGTCAAACACTGCTTTTAAAAAACGCAGCTCAATAAACAAGGCAACCCCGAAAAAATCAGGCCCATATTCGGAGCGATAGCCCTTACCGTGTTCGCCCCACATTAAACCGCCATACTTAGCAGTCAATTGCATGACCTGATCGCTCACTCGGCGTACCACGGCTTCGTCTTCTTCATTTATTAGGTCAAGCGCAGGCCTTACATGAAGAACGCCAGCATCCACATGGCCAAACATGCCGTATTGCAAGTTTTCAGCATCGAGTAAGGCTCTAAACTCATCAATATAGTCAGCAAGGTGTTCCGGCGGTACTGCCGTGTCTTCAACAAAAGCGATTGGTTTTTTGCGACCTTGTGTAGCGCCAAGTAAACCCACTGCTTTTTTACGCATAGCATAAATTCGTTGAATACTTGGTAAATCGGCACACACTTGATAGCCAATGACACCGCTTGATCTTGGATCTAGCTGATCAAGAGTTGCGCACAAGGTTTCAACTTTATCGTTTATTTCATCTTCGCTAATCGCCGTAAATTCCACCATATTAATACCATCCATGGTGAAACCGTCTACGTCGGTTAATAAGTCTTTCACGTCATGCCAAATAATGTCGTTACGGGCTAAGTTAAATACCGTTGAGTCAATCGTTTCAACGGATGTCGCACGAGCCTTCACAAGACTTGGTGCATGGCGTAAGGCCGCCTGAAAATTTTGATACTTAACGTTCACTAACACTTTATGTTTTGGAATAGGAGTAATTTTAAGCTTGGCTTCGGTGACAAAGGCTAAGGTACCTTCAGCCCCCGTTATCAACCGTGATAGATCAATCGTATCTTTCTCTTTATCCCAAGTGTGCTGTAAGTCATAGCCAGTTAAAAAACGATTGAGCGGCGGAAATTTCTCTTCAATGGCACTGCGTTGTTCAACACAACTCGCCAGTACTTGTTTATAAATAGCACCTAAGGTCGTCGGGGACTCAGCCTGCTCCATTGCTGCTTGGCGACTAATGGGAGCTGAGTTTAATTCTTCGCCGCTGGCTAAAAAAGACCGCAAACCTAGAACATGGTTACTGGTTTTACCATATACTAAAGAGCCTTGACCCGATGCATCGGTGCCCACCATGCCGCCAATAGTGGCACGATTACTGGTTGAGGTATCAGGCGCAAAAAAATATCCATAGGAAGCGAGAAAATCGTTTAGTGCGTCTTTCACTAAGCCAGCTTCAACCCGCACCCAGCCTTCAGCAAGGTTCAATTCAAGTATTTGCGTTAAGTAGCGACTGACGTCAATAACAACACCTGGAGTAAGTGACTGGCCGTTTGTGCCAGTACCACCACCACGCGGTGAAAACTTTATATCTTGATGGTCAGGCTTATTTGCTACTCGAAGTAAGCACTGAAGGTCATTGGAGCTTTTCGGGTACACAACCGCTTGTGGCAGTTGTTGATAAATACTGTTATCGATAGCAGCAACAAGTCGTCCCCCGTAAGAGACGTCTATGTCACCAATGAACCCTGCGTTACCTAATGCTTCAAGAAAATACTCTGTTTCTTCAGCCACGCGGGGTAATTCATTAAGCGTGGGTAACGCAGTGTTCATGCTCTTTCCTTTTTAGTAATATTTATGTCGGCGCTTTTATTTAGCCGCCAGTTCTTTAGCAAGGTATTGCCAAGTGTCAACTACTGTGTCTGGGTTTAATGACACAGAATCAATGCCTTGCTCAACCAGCCATTTAGCGAAGTCGGGGTGATCTGACGGCCCTTGCCCACAAATACCTACATACTTGCCACGTCGTTTCGCTGTTTGAATCGCCATAGCTAACAAGGCCTTCACTGCTTCGTCGCGCTCGTCGAATAAGTGCGCAATAACGCCCGAATCACGGTCTAAACCAAGAGTTAGTTGGGTTAGGTCATTCGAGCCAATCGAGAAGCCATCGAAAATATCGAGGAATTTGTCTGCTAATAACGCGTTTGAAGGTAATTCACACATCATAATAACGCGCAAACCATTTTCGCCTTGACGCAGACCATGTTTGGCCAATACCTCAATAACGCCACGCCCTTCTTCTAAGGTACGCACAAATGGAATCATTATCTCAACGTTAGTCAGCCCCATGTCGTTACGAACCCGTTTAATGGCTTCACATTCAAGCGCAAAACATGGTTCAAATTCTTCCGATAAGTAACGCGCTGCACCACGGAAGCCTAACATTGGGTTTTCTTCTTCAGGCTCGTACTGACCACCACCTAATAAATTCGCATATTCATTCGACTTAAAGTCAGACATGCGAACAATAACGCGTTCTGGAGAGAAGGAAGCAGCAATCGTTGAAATACCTTCAACTAAGCGACGAATATAAAACTCGATTGGATCTGGATAGCCAACAATATGATCGCGAATAGCTTCCTGCATTTCATCGGTTTGCGCATTGAAATCAAGTAAGGCTCGTGGGTGTATACCAATCATACGGTTAATAATGAACTCAATACGCGCTAAACCAACCCCTTCATGTGGCAAGGTGGCAAAGTCAAATGCGCGATCTGGATTACCTACGTTCATCATTATTTTTAATGGTAAAGGTGGCATATTGCCAATTTCGGTCTCAGTAATATCAAAATCGAGCAGACCTTTATAAATTGTACCTGTGTCACCTTCAGCACAAGAAACCGTTACATCACTACCGTCCTCAATCAGGTCTGTGGCATTACCACAGCCAACCACAGCTGGAATGCCTAATTCACGCGCAATAATAGCTGCGTGACAGGTACGACCGCCTCGGTTCGTTACAATTGCAGAAGCCCGCTTCATAATCGGCTCCCAATCTGGGTCGGTCATATCAGTAACAAGTACATCACCCGGTTGTACTTGATCCATATCGGCAATTGAATCGAGTACGCGTGCTACCCCCCGACCAATTTTTTGACCAATAGCACGACCGGTGGCTACAGCGGTGGATTTTTCTTTCAAAGAGAAACGTTCAATACTTTGCCCTTTCTCATTTGAACGTACAGTTTCTGGGCGTGCTTGCACAATATAAAGCTGGCCGTCGACACCGTCTTTTACCCATTCGATGTCCATAGGGCGACCGTAATGCTGTTCAATTGTAACCGCTTGTTTGGCTAGCTCATGAATTTCTTCATCACTTAATGAAAACTGCCGTTGGCGTGTTTCATCAACGTCTTGCACTTGTACTTGCTGGCCATGTTCGGTGCTGCCCGAATAAACCATTTCAATTTTTTTACTACCCATAGTGCGGCGTAAAATTGCAGGTCGCCCTGCCGCTAAGGTTGGCTTGTGAACAAAGAACTCGTCAGGGTTCACCGCTCCTTGCACAACCATTTCACCTAAACCATACGATGAAGTAATAAAAACCACTTGGTCAAAACCTGATTCGGTGTCAATGGAGAACATCACGCCAGCAGTACCTAAGTCTGAGCGCACCATGCGCTGAATACCTGCCGACAATGCCACGCCACGGTGATCGTAGCCTTGGTGCACCCGATAAGAAATTGCTCTGTCGTTAAACAAAGAAGCAAACACATGCTTAATCGCTTCCATGACAGCATCAATGCCTTTCACGTTTAGGAAAGTTTCTTGTTGTCCTGCAAACGATGCATCTGGCATGTCTTCTGCGGTAGCTGAACTACGTACTGCAAAGCTAGCGTCAGTTAAGCCAGCTGTGAGTTGTTCGTATGATTGGCGAATTGCCTCTTCAAATTCTGGCTGGAATGGTGTTTCAATAATCCACTGCCGAATTTGCTTACCAGCAACGGCAAGCGCTTTGACGTCGTCCACATCTAGTGTGTCGAGTAATGCATAGATTTTATCATTAACGCCGCTTTGCTCGAGAAAACGATTAAAGGCTTCTGATGTTGTCGCAAAGCCGCCTGGCACGGTAACGCCGGCCCCAGCTAAGTTACTAATCATTTCACCAAGAGAGGCATTTTTACCACCTACACGGCTTACATCACCCATTCCTAAATCTTGATACCAAAGTACAAAGTCTTGCACGGTCTTTTCCTTGTTATCTGCGCATAAATGCTGGAGCGTTTGAAGATGAGAACATTTTACACATTACTCCCCTAAAGGTTAACATGAAAGTCCATTTCTATAGTCGAGATAAACAACTTATATGCGTACAGCCTTTTATATTTCTGACGGCACGGCTTTAACCTCTGAAGCATTTGGCCACGCGATCCTCTCTTTGTTCCCTGTACAAGTGAACCATCGCACTCTTTCTTTTATTGATGATAAAGATAAAGCTCGCCAAGCGGTTGAGGAGATTAATGCGGCATACACTGAAATGGGACAAAAGCCACTTATTTTCCACACCATAATAGACAGCACAATTAAGAGTATGATCACCGGTAGCGAAGGCGTTTCATATGACTTTCTCGATCACTACGTTGCTCCAATTCAGGCAGAGCTTGGCGTTGCACCGCAACCACGCACGAATAGAACCCACGGCATCCACCAAGACTATACCTTTCGGATTGATGCCGTGGACTATACGTTAGCCAACGACGACGGTGTGACTACGAAAAATTACCATGAGGCGGATATTATTTTAGTGGGGGCATCGCGTACGGGGAAAACACCTACGTGTTTGTACCTTGCGCTGCAATACGGCGTCAAAGCAGCAAACTATCCGCTGACAGAAGATGATATGAATGATCTTTCACTACCCAATGATCTAAAATTGCACCGACACAAGTTATTTGGTTTAACCATTGATGCAGAACGTTTACAGCAAATTCGTGATAATCGTATGGCAAATAGCCGTTATGCGTCGATAAAACAGTGCCAAAAAGAAGTGGAACATATTGAAAGTATGTATCGCCGGGAAGCGATACCTTACTTGAACTCAACGCACGCTTCAGTAGAAGAAATTGCAGCTAAAATAATGAGCATTGCGAAATTAAAGCGCTACCGCTATTAATATAACGGTAGCGCTGCAGTATACATAAGGACAGATTTAGCTGTTCTTATTGGTACTTTCAAATATTTTGTCAGCTGAGGCTTCCACAAAGCCCGTGTAGAGGCGCCCTTCTGGCGTGTTATAACGGCGGGCAAATTCGTAAAAACAACTCGGTACTTTAGCGACACGGTCGCTAAAGCTTACTTCAACTTCATCAGCCATAGTGGACGACTGCTCAAGGAATACCTCAGGTGAACCTTTAATTTCGCCGCCCGAAGTATTTAGTGTAAAACCAGCGTCTTTTAGCTGTTGGTTTACATGCTCTAAGGTTGAGTAATCATGCAGCTCGTTCACGTTTACCGTGAAATGATTCGCGCAGAAGCCAAAGGTACTTAACCAAGCTGCATATTCACTTTCTTGCAGCAAATTTTCATAGCGGCTGAAGTCAAGTTGCCAATGTGCACCTGAAAATAAGAAATCTGCTTTTTTTACTGCTTCTGGGTTTATTTGCGCCACAATGCTTTTCACAAAGTCTTGTAATTCAGCACTAAACTCTTCCACGAGTAATTCGCTAATAAATATTTTCGGCAAATTCGGGTTACTGTGTTCGAAATGCTTCGCTCGTAGTTTTTTCTGTTCAAAATGGTAATCGCCGTTAGCGAAATAGCCCATTTTTTCAGAATGCTCAGACAAGGCTTCTAAGCCAACCGGTGCAATATTAAAAGTACGGAAAGCAACATGGTCATTAATAATGTCCTTACCTTGACCTAAGACTTGCTGCACTTTTGCCGCTGAAGGCGTGCGTGAAATGTAGTCTTGCCAAAGTAATTCAAAAAACTGCTCTGCTTGCATGTGCTTCTGTTGCTCCTCGGTAATTGAATATATGTAGGTTATGCTGATTAAATTAAGTTTTGCTTTGGCCTTGCCGTGCTTTAGCTAACGACTGTGACACTAGAAATGCTAATTCTAATACCTGATCAGCATTTAAGCGTGGGTCACATTGGCTTTTATAACGCTGTACTAAATCAGACTCGGAAATAGCATAAGCGCCGCCGGTACATTCAGTCACATCTTCGCCCGTCATTTCTAAATGAATACCACCTGCATAAGAGCCTTCTGCTTGGTGAATGGCAAAAAATTGTTCAAGTTCACGCACAATAGCGTCGAAATTACGTGTTTTATAACCGTTGTCGGTTTTCACCGTATTACCATGCATAGGGTCGCTCGACCACACCACATGGCGCCCTTCTTCCTGCACGCGACGAATAAGTTGTGGCAAATGGTCAGCCAAGTTATCGGCACCCATACGGGTAATAAAAGTGAGCCTGCCTGGTTTGTTGTCTGGGTTTAACGCATCAATCAGAGCGATTGCATCGTCTGGCTTGGTGCTTGGCCCAAGTTTAACGCCTAATGGGTTATTCAAGCCGCGGAAAAACTCCACATGGGCATGATCCAGTTGGCGCGTGCGCTCACCAATCCACACCATGTGTGCTGAACAGTTGTAAGGCATACCGGTTAAGGTATCAATACGAGTTAATGCTTCTTCATAAGGCAGAAGCAACGCCTCATGAGAAGTAAATAATTCAGTTTCATGAATGGTTGGGTGGGTTTCAGCAGTAATACCAAGCACTTTCATAAAATGTAGCGCTTCTTCAAGCTTAGTCACTAGTTCTTGGTATTTGTCTTTATGCGGGTTCGCCTCCACAAAGCTCATGTTCCACTTATGCACTTTATGTAAGTCGGCTAAGCCACCTTGAGCAAAAGCACGCAATAAGTTTAAGCAAGCGGCTGAATGGTGATAAGCGGTAATCATACGACTTGGATCGGGAATGCGTGAATCTGCTGTAAATTCAGAGCCATTGATAATGTCGCCGCGATAGCTTGGCAAACTTAAACCATCAATGGTTTCAAAGTCACCGGATCGCGGCTTAGCGTATTGCCCTGCCATACGCGCCACTTTAGTGACTGGGCAAGAGCCGGCAAACGTTAGCACTATGGCCATTTGGAGAATAACTTTAAAGGTGTCGCGAATTTTTGGTGCGGTGAAATCCTGAAACGATTCAGCGCAATCACCACCCTGCAATAGAAAGCCATTCCCCTGACAAACATTACCCAAGTGTCTTTCTAAACTACGGATTTCTTCCGCAAACACTAGCGGTGGAAATGACTTTAGCTGCGCTTCTACAGCTTGAAGGTGAGCCAAGTCCTGATAGTCAGGTTGTTGTTGAGCTGGGAACTTGCGCCAGCTGCTTGCATTCCACGCTGCCTTATTTGCGGCCATTACACACACCTACAATCGTTACAACATTGATAAAACAGCATCAACATACGATGCAAAACGAAAGACAAATAGTAGCGACTCCCTATTTGAAAGGCAAGGCGAAAACCTTGCTTATCGCGGCCTTGGCACTGATTTAACCATACCTAATGTGCCGTACTCACCACCACCTAAACGGCTCAGTGGATCAATACGCGCTGCATCGACGGTTAAACGTGTTCGCTTACGCCCTGTTTTGTCTTCGTATTCGGTTACCGACGCACAGTCATCGTCAATATAAATACGTTCAATTTCACCAAAAATAAGAGTTTGTAATGTACCTTCAACCTGCTGAGTACTATGCAGTTTGCAGCCAAAAGCAATAGGCACACCGTTTAACCGTGGCAAACGAAAGCCTGCAAAGTCAGTGAGCGTCATATCAATATTATTTAGTTCCGACTCTTCAGCGGGCAAAGTGCGCGAGGTTTCCGTTACTGCTTCCGCTTGGCTGGCGTTGGCAATGTGCACGACAAAATATGGTGACTGTTGAATATTTACCGCTGTGTCTTTACTTACCCCTGGTGCCTTGGCGTCGACAGAAAACATAAGTAAAGGCGGCTCACTGGACACTGCTGTAAAATATGAAAATGGCGCAAGATTATAATGACCGTCGCTATGCTCCGAAAGTACCCAAGCAATAGGTCGCGGAACTAAGGTTTGTGTCACCGTATGGTAAATTTCATTCTTAGATAAATTTTTAAAATCGAGAATCATGCAAAGTGACCTTGTTTAAACAACCTCTATATATTGAATGTGTACCATGCTCATAACATGGTGTCGAACAGCGCAAGTTCAATGTTGATCAGGTAAATGCTAAGCTTCAGCCACTTTTTATAACCACTATTAAAGGACATATTATGCGTAACCTGCTGTTAATGAGTAGCTCGCGAGCCACAAACCCAGATTACCTCGCCCATGGGCTCCCTTGGTTAAGCGAACACTTCGCAGGAAAAAGCGTACTTTTTATTCCCTATGCAGGAGTGACCACCAGCGCCGATCAGTACACGGCTATGGTCGCTGAACCTTTTTCCAAAATAAACTTAAAAGTTACAGGTATTCATGAATATCAAGATCTGCGCCAGGCTATGCAAGAAGCTGAGGCAGTTGCTGTGGGTGGTGGTAACACCTACATGCTGCTGCATAAGTTATATGAAACCGGTTGCTTAGATATATTGAAACGCCGTATTAAAGAAGGCATGCCTTATGCGGGTTGGAGTGCAGGTTCAAATATTGCGGGGCCAAGCATTCGCACTACCAATGACATGCCAATTGTTCAACCACGCTCCTTTGCTGCGATTAATGCCGTGCCCTTTCAACTAAACCCGCATTTCACCGATGCCATGCCAGAAGGCCATCGTGGAGAAACCCGCAGCCAACGTATTGCTGAATTTATGCAGGTAGATAACCACACACCTGTTATTGGCATTATGGAAGGTACTGCGTTGAAAGTGCAGGGCCAAAAAATGACCCTGCTAGGCGATAGAGACGGTGTCGTATTTGCCGATCAACAACGGCGTATTTTAAAAGCCGGCAGTAACTGTTCGCACTGGCTTTAACTGCACACCTGCAGCAGCTGCTCACCGAACTGAGCATGCTGCTGCAACCATTGGTGTTCTTGCTCAGCACAAGTAAAAAACGGTACCTCGGCAAGTAAAGGCATAGGCAAGGCTTGTACCAAATAGTCGAGGTTCGCTTGGTATTCATTCATAGGCGTTGCTTCGGGTGAATTAGCTACCCAGCCCACGCAGTTTATTCCCCGAGCTTTCATGTCTTGCCATGTGAGTAACGCGTGGTTTAAACACCCCAAACGCATCCCCACCACCAATAATACCGCCAAATTATTTTCACTTACCCAATCGGCCATAGTTTCTTCATTGTTCAGTGGTAATAACCAACCACCTGCGCCTTCAATAACTAAATGATCAATATGGCTGGGTAGTTTATTAAAGTGCTCTTGCAGCAGGCTAACAGAAAGTGGCACTTGTTCACGTTGTGCAGCAATATGTGGGGCAATGGCCGCTTTTAAGGCTATGGGATTAACCCAAAGGTAGTCTAGCTTACTGTTGCTCGCCGCTTGTAATATAAGCGCATCTTCATTTACCCAAGGACCATTTTCCGCCCGCTCACAGCCTGCGGCAATAGGTTTCCAACCGTGGTTAACGGCTTGGTAAGGAAATGTAGACAAAACTAAGCTGGCCACTTTGGTTTTGCCAATTTCGGTATCGGTACCGGTAATAAAAATACGCTTAGTCATATTTAATTTCTCTTTTAGCCTCATTTGCGTGCTTGAACAAGAGCCACTTGGTACGTTAACGGGATGCCTTGTTCCTGTTGGTACGGTTCGAATGCGGTGTTAATTGCCTTTAGCCATTTAGGAGTACGCAAACCTTGCGGCGTCGCTTCTTTTTGAGCTGCAATAACTTGGCTGGCACCAATCCCCTTCATACTTCGCAGCAACTCACTACCTGTTGTATGGAATGTGGTTACTGTGTTTGTCTTCACGACAACAGCAGTAAACCCTGCCCGCTCTAACTGCTGTTGCCAATTTGCCGCCTCAGGGTATTCATTCACTGCACGTAATAAGCCTAATTTTTTTAAACCGTAGAGTTCTTTTAAACTACCGCTCACCAAAGTTGATAAGTATACATTACCGCCTTTTTTACACACTCGGTAAAGTTCATTTGCTACTGCCTTACGATTATTACACCACTGCACTGCCAAGTTTGAAAAAATAATATCAGCCGATGTATTCGCTAACGGTAATGCTTGCGCATCGCCCAGCAGCCAAGATGTTGTTGCTGAGTTTCCAATTTTTTCTGCTGCTTGCTGTCGTTTACGAGCTTCTAGAATCATTTTTGGCGCCAGATCAATACCCGTGTAATGCTTTGCAAATGCTTTTAACGCGGGCCAGTGCACACCCATGCCACAACCAAGATCAACAAGGCGATCAATTAAATAGTTACTCCCTTGGCTATGTATTTGGCCTTCCAATAATGGCAGCAGTAATTGGGCGGCTTGCTTTTGTAGCGACCCGTTTTGACCTTCATAGCAATTTTCATAATACCTATGTGCTGCGCGATCAAAGGCCCGTTGTACGTTGTGTTCACTAGAAATCAGACTATTCATTGTGATGCCCCAACTATAGGCTTGGAAAGAAGTTCAGCGAGCACATGAAACATCTGTTCCATTGATTTGTGCGTTTGATGCAAAGTAACGGTAAAACGGAGCCGTGCTTTACCGTTCGGCACGGTCGGAGGCCGAATGGCGACGCACGCAAACCCCTTTCTTTGTAACGCAGTGCTTATATAAAGTGCCCGTTCAGAACTTCCCACTAACAAAGGCTGTATGGCGCTTTCTGACGGTAAAAATACATATTCATTTGGTTGCGGTAACTTCTCAGCGAATTGCAGTGACAATAAGCGGAAATACTGAATATGGCTGGTTAACCGCTGCTGTAATAGTTCTTCTGAATTCCGCACTAGTTTAATAGCGGCCAGTACAGCGTAGGCTTGTGCTGCAGGCATCGCAGTGCTGTAAATGTATTCACCGGCGCTTTGCACTAAATAGTCTATCCAGTTCTTAGAGCCGCCAACAAAGGCCCCCTGGCAGCCCAAGGCCTTACCAAAGGTTGCACTAAACAAATCCACTTGTTGGCTTTGCGCTGGCGTTAATGAACCACGCCCTTCGATGCCTCTTGCACCTAAGCCGTGCGCATCGTCGATAAATAACAGCGTTTCTCGTTTTACTCGCTCTTTCTTCTGCTTTAACTGAATAAGATCGTCAAAAGGGGCACTGTCACCGTCCATACTAAACAAACCTTCAGACACTATCAGCCGTGCTGCTTTAGTTGGCTTATTTAGCTGTTGTTGTAGATGGGGCAAATCATTATGGCGAAAACGTTGTACGCGATCGCCAGCGCCAGAATAAAGCGATGCATGACATAACCTGTCGAGTATGGGGGTTATGCCAAGCTTCCGTGCCGCCTGCAAGCTGCCTTGATTTGCTCCATAACCCGAATTAAATAACAGCGCTGATTCAAAACCAAGCCAATTGCAAAGCTCTTCTTCAAGTGCTCGATGCGGTGGCTGGTAGCCTGTGGTTAATGGGCTACCACCCGAGCCAGCTCCCCATTGCTCTAGGCCCTGCTGAAAAGCACTAATTACTTTTGGGTGATGGCTTAATGCCAAGTAATCATTACTCGAGAAGTTATTTATCAGCGGTACATGTGCCGCCACAATGGAACGCTCACGCCAAAGCTGGTTTGTTTGGCGTTGCTGTTTATTTTGCATAAGCAGTTCTTTTGTATGGGACACTTTTATATCGCCATTAACCAGCGGCATTATAAAATAAAGGTTTGGGAGCAAGTCCTCGATGTGCTTGGCTCACATTTTCTACTTCTCGTGCTATATGGTCGCTTTGGACATGGCGTTGCTCTGGCACTATACCTAGGCGTTCAAATAAACGCTGATCAGACTCAGCAACCGGGTTGGCTGTAGTCAATAGCTTTTCGCCGTAAAAAATAGAATTAGCCCCAGCAAAAAAGCATAGAGCTTGTAACTCATCACTCATATCTTCTCGGCCTGCAGACAAGCGCACATGCGATGTAGGCATTAAAATTCGAGCAACCGCAATGGTTCGAACAAACTCAAACGGGTCGAGATCTTCTAAATCGGCCATGGGTGTACCTGCAACTTTTACTAGCATATTAATAGGTACACTTTCAGGTGGCTGCTCCATATTCGCTAATTGCTGTAATAAGCCAACCCGGTCTGATGCTTTTTCCCCCATACCGACAATACCGCCCGAGCATACTTTCATACCCGCTTGGCGCACGTTATCAATAGTATTCAAGCGATCTGCGTAAGTACGGGTAGTAATAATATCGCCATAATACTCGGGTGAGGTGTCGAGGTTGTGGTTGTAATAATCAAGCCCTGCTTCGGCAAGTGCAGCAGCTTTATCCGCATCGAGCATACCTAGGGTCATGCAGGTCTCTAAACCCAGTTCGCGCACCCCTGTAATCATAGCTTGTAGCTTCGGCATATCACGCGCTTTCGGGTCACGCCAAGCAGCACCCATGCAAAAACGCGTGGCACCGGTTGATTTTGCTCGTTCAGCTTGTTCTAGCACCTGCTGCACTTCCATTAACTGTTCTTTTTCTAAGCCTGTATCGTAACGCGCACTTTGCGGGCAGTACTTACAGTCTTCTGGGCAGGCACCGGTTTTAATCGAGAGTAAGGTTGAAACTTGCACTTCATTTGGCCTAAAGTGCCTGCGGTGTGTGGTTTGTGCTTGAAATAACAAGTCATTGAAAGGTTGATCAAATAAAGCTTTAATTTGATCTCTTTGCCAAGCAGTGGTCATAATATTTCCTATCGCCCATGAATAAACTCGATAAGAATAACCTCACAGGGTAAACTGTCAACACCACAACAGCAATCAAGTTTACCTATGCTTACTTTTCAATCAGTTGAGTCTGACTTATTATTTGACGCACACCATATTTGGCATCCCTATACGTCATTAAGTGAACCGTTACCCACCTATCCTGTGGTGTCTGCTGCTGGCACCCAATTAACTTTAGCCGGTGGCAAACAACTTACCGACGGTATGGCGTCTTGGTGGTCGGCCATTCACGGCTACAATCATCCACGGCTGAATAAAGCGCTGACCGATCAAGCCAGCCAAATGAGCCATGTGATGTTTGGTGGTATTAGCCACCCTCCTGCGGTGCACCTTGCCCGAAAATTGCTCTCCATGGCGCCCGAACCGTTAGACGCGGTATTTTTTGCCGACTCGGGTTCTATTGCCGTTGAAGTGGCGATAAAAATGGCCCTGCAATTTCAAACTAGCCGTGGCCTTGTGCAGAAATCAAAACTATTAACTATTCGCCAGGGATACCACGGCGACACCTTTGCGGCTATGGCAGTGTGTGATCCTGTCAATGGTATGCACGGCCTATTTAGTCGCGTGCTTCCGCAACATCTTTTTGCACCCGCGCCGCAGTTAACGCCAAATGACGAATGGGACGACAGAGAACTCGACGCGATGCAGCAACTGTTAGCACAACACGCCGATGAAATTGCCGCCATTATTCTCGAACCTATCGTGCAAGGCGCAGGTGGTATGCGCTTTTACCACCCGAATTACTTAAAAGGTGTACGCCGCTTAGCCGACGAGTACGACGTACTATTGATTGCTGATGAAATTGCTACGGGTTTTGGTCGTACGGGGGAGCTATTTGCTTGTAATCACGCGGGCATTAGCCCCGATATTATGTGTGTTGGTAAAGCCTTAACTGGTGGTTACATGACCTTGGCCGCCACCCTAGCCACACGGCATGTGGCAAATATCATTGGTCAAGGCGAGGCGAAGGTGTTTATGCACGGGCCCACTTTTATGGCCAATCCATTAGCCTGCGCTGTGGCTTATGAAAGCTTAGTCATGATCGAAGAAGGTCATTGGCGCAACGACGTTGCTCGTATAGCCAAGCAATTGGCAACTGAGCTGGCGCCCTGCAAAGAATATAAGAGCGTTGCAGATGTACGCGTGTTTGGTGCTATAGGCGTGATTGAAATGGTCGAGCCTGTTGATGTGGCAACCGCGCAAGCTTTTTTTGTCGCACAAGGCGTATGGATTCGGCCTTTCGGCAAGTTGGTCTATATTATGCCGCCTTATGTGTGTAGCTCCGACGATATTCGACAACTGACAACAGCAATGCTGCTTTTCTGCCAACAAGTATAAAAATAACTAGAGCCGACGGTATAGCTTGAGTATCATAGCAAGCAAGGTAACATATCGAATCATTTTAACTTGCAGTTGGAGAACATCAATGACCTTTGCAGTTGTCAAAGACATTTTGGCAGGAAAATATGCTGTGGGCGACACCATAGTGCTTCGTGGTTGGGTACGCACCCGGCGTGACTCAAAAGCAGGCTTTTCCTTTATAAATTTGCACGACGGTTCGTGCTTTGACGCTGTGCAGGCTGTTGTTCCGAATTCGCTCGAGAATTATCAAAGCGAAGTGTTAAAACTCACTACCAGTTGCTCTGTTTCCGTGACGGCAACAGTGACTGAGTCGCAAGGCCAGGGGCAAGAGTTTGAACTGCATGCAAGCGCCTTAGAGGTACTAGGCTGGGTTGAAGACCCTGAAACCTACCCAATGGCCCCTAAACGCCATACCATGGAATACTTACGTGAGTATGCGCACTTGCGCCCTCGTACCAACGTAACTGGCGCTGTAACTCGTGTACGTCACACACTGGCCCAAGCTATTCACCGTTTTTTCCATGAACAAAACTACTTCTGGGTAAGCACGCCAATTATTACCACCAGTGACGCCGAAGGTGCCGGTGAAATGTTTCGTGTATCGACACTCGACATGACCAACATTCCTCGTAGCTACGATGGCAGCGTTGATTACAAAGAAGACTTTTTTGGTAAAGAAGCATTTTTAACCGTTTCTGGTCAGTTGAACGCCGAAGCTTATGCGTGTGCCCTTTCAAAAGTGTACACCTTTGGCCCAACTTTCCGTGCTGAAAATTCAAACACCAGCCGTCACCTTGCTGAGTTTTGGATGGTTGAACCGGAAGTTGCCTTTGCCGACTTAGATGACGTGGCTAAACTTGCTGAAGACATGCTTAAGTATGTCTTCAAAGCCGTTCTAGCTGAACGTGCTGATGACATGGCGTTTTTTGCCGAGCGCATTGATAAAGAAGCCATTACTCGCTTAGAGCACGTGATTAACAATGATTTCGTCCACATGGACTACACCGACGCCATTGAAATACTGCTCAAGTGTGACAAGGAATTTAAATACCCAGTCGCTTGGGGCGTTGACTTACAGTCAGAACACGAGCGTTACTTAGCTGAAGAGCACGTAGGCGCACCGGTTATTCTAAAAAATTACCCGCGCGACATTAAAGCCTTCTATATGCGCCAAAACGCCGATGGAAAAACTGTCGCAGCCATGGACGTGTTAGCCCCTGGTATTGGTGAAATTATTGGTGGTAGCGCCCGTGAAGAGCGCCTTGATATGCTCGATAAGCGGTTAGAAGAAATGAACTTACCGAAAGAAGAGTAC
>Ga0079223_10000108_pt1 | contig 30678 bp, 29 predicted proteins | sample Stecom2011_FD_75072 | JGI IMG/M metagenome (GOLD analysis project Ga0079223, IMG submission 75072) | Agricultural soil microbial communities from Utah to study Nitrogen management - Steer compost 2011 | ecosystem: Environmental > Terrestrial > Soil > Agricultural land | place: USA: Utah...
CAAAAGAAGTATCAACGCTGCCATCTTGAGCGAATAAGGTGAGGGAAATCAAAGGAATAAGAAAAGTAGAATTCTAGCCATCTTGCTGTTTTTTAAAGTTTTATAGCACCAAGATATCAATTATCAATTATCAATTATCAATTAACAATTAACAATTATTGATAAATAATTTTAAATAATTCAACTCAGATCTAATACTTCAGTAATCGGAAAACACTATTCGAGGTTTTCAAAAAATAGACTCCGCTCGAAGCCGACAACAGATCAATTTGGGTTTGCATATTATCCAACTCGCCATTGGCAATAATCTTTCCCATAATATCTATAATTTGAAAAGACTCTTTTTCAGAATTGAAATTGTGTTCAACTGTAAAAATTCCGTTTGATGGGTTGGGGTAAACAGCGATTTTCATGCTTTCGAATTCCGGACTGGACAGCACGGTATTGTTATAACGGACAATCGCGAAATCAGAATCAGAATTCCCTACATACCAAGGTGTGCTACCAACTATTACAATTTTACCATCTGCCAATAATTCCATACTGCCCAAGGATACTTCCCGGCCTGTATCCTGTAGGTTGAAGGAATCATCTACAAATCCACTGGAGAAATATCTTGAAATAGTTGCAAAGTCCCACTCAAAACAATCGTAAATACTTCCAGAAATTAGCACTCGATTATTTTCCTGAATAATTACTTGTCCGGGCAAATATTGATTTGAAGTTACAAACCTAATCCCATCGTTGCCAAAGGAATTGTCTCTTTGGCCATCCGGTTTTAGCTTGGCGTGAAAAGATGTAAAGCTATCCTGGCACTTTCCATGTCCGCCAGCAATATATATACTTCCATCATTAAATACTGCGTAGGATGCTGCTTTAGAAGAAAACTGGGTTATACTACCAAAATCAAATGCGCTAATTCCATTTGTTCCAAAGTTATTATCCAATGTATAGTCCGCAGTAAACTTTAAAACCATAAACTCAAACTCATTGTCAGATTGATTTAATGCTAATATAAAAGAGTTATTTGCGGATTTCTCCACTTTCTCAATAGTGTAGGACGCAAGTGCAATTTCATGGATTAGGGTTCCATTATTTCCGAAACTGAGGTCTAAATTTCCATTGGGAAGATACTTCTGAAAAATAACAGAAAATGTGTTATTGACGTTTGAGGCCCCAGTCAATAAAATAGCATCATCGTCCAATAAATTTAATTTGTACAGATATCCTTCCGGCAAATCGGTTGTCAACACTCCATTTGTGGCGAATGTGTTATCAATGGTTCCATTGTCTAAATACCGCATAACAGATATATCACCAGTTGAATTATCCAAGGAACCACTTATAATAATCTTCCCATTCTGTTGAAAATTCAAGCCTAAATTGCCGACAATAGGCGTAATCAAAATTCCATTATTCCCAAAAGAAGTATCAATACTCCCATCAAGATTATACCTGAAAAAAGAGTTTTCTATAATTCCATTTACATAAGAAAAGCCTCCTGAAATTATTTTCAGATCTGATTGTTCCTTCACTACCGTTGAAAAATTGGTTTCTTCATACAAATCCTTTACTACAATTCCGCCATCTCCAAAAGAAGTATCCAAGCTACCGTCCTGGGCAAAAGTCGCCAACGATATTATTCCTATTAAAAAAAGTAAAATTCTAGCCATCTCCTTGTTTTTTAAAGATTTATAACACTAAGATAACAATTAAACAATTAAACAATTAATCATAATTTATTTTTAGAAAGCCTGTTGTTTAAAAGAAAATTTTAAAGTTTTGAATCGGTCAACGTTCTCTTAGGTATAATTTCACTTATGATTCCAAATTTTGTATTTTTACCTTTCTCCCCATTCTAGAATCAGCTTACAATAAAGTTGGAATTTTAAAATTTGGAATTTTTACAGAATATGCGCTGGACTCTAAAACCAAAACCCGATCCGGAAAAAATCCGTTCGCTCTCAAAAGCCTTGAATGTTGATAGCACAATCGCGTCTCTTTTGATTCAACGCGGCGTGGAAACTTTTGAGGAGGCCGAAAAATTCTTCCGACCGAGTTTGAAGGATTTGCACGATCCTTATTTGATGCGCGATATGGAAAAAGCGGTGGCGAGAATTGAAAACGCCATTGAAAACCAAGAAAACATTCTTATTTATGGCGATTATGACGTGGACGGCACCACTAGTGTTGCTTTACTTTCTTCTTATCTAAAAAGCTATTATCCCAACGTCTCTACCTACATTCCAGATAGATATGACGAGGGCTACGGAATTTCATATATGGGAATTGACTTTGCCCACGACAACGATTTCTCTTTGATAATTGCCTTAGATTGCGGCATCAAGGCTATCGATAAAGTGGCCTACGCATCAGAAAAAAATATTGATTTTATTATCTGCGATCACCATAGACCCGGAAAAGAAATTCCAAAAGCTATAGCTGTTTTAGATCCAAAACGAGAAGATTGTGAATATCCGTACAAGGAACTTTGCGGTTGTGGTGTAGGTTTCAAACTCGTCCAAGCTCTTGCTAAAAGAAGAAATCTTAAAATTGAAGATTTATTGCTCTATCTGGATTTAGTAGCTACAGCTATTGCCGCCGATATTGTGCCAATTACCGGTGAAAACAGAATTCTCGTCCATCATGGCTTAAGGGTTATCAATAGCAATCCACGAACTGGCTTTGAGGCAATTTTGAAACAAGTGAAAAAAGAACGTCTCACCGTTACCGATGTCGTTTTTATTATTGCCCCGCGCATCAACGCCGCCGGTAGAATGAAACACGGAAACCACGCTGTGGAATTACTCACAGAAACCGACATAGAAAAAGCGGAAATATTCGCCGCTGAAATTGAAAAATTCAACACAGATAGGCGAGATACCGATAAACGAATTACTTCTGAAGCGTTGGAACAAATTGTCCAAAACAAAGAAGAATCCAGAAAAACCACGGTAGTTTATCACGAAAGTTGGCACAAGGGCGTAATAGGAATCGTAGCGTCGCGACTTACGGAAACCTATTATAGACCCACGCTCGTCTTCACAAAAAGTGGTGAAAAACTGGCAGCGTCTGCCCGTTCCATTAGTGGTTTCGATGTTTATAACGCCTTAGAAAGCTGTGCCGAACATATTGAACAGTTTGGTGGACATATGTATGCGGCCGGTCTCACTATGTTTGAAAAAGATTTTGAAGCCTTTAAAGCTGAATTTGAACGCGTAGTCACTGAAACCATAAACCCACAATTGCTAATCCCCGAAATTAAAATCGATGCCGAAATCAATTTAAATGATATCACGCCTAGATTTTATCGAATCCTAAAACAATTTGAACCATTTGGCCCAGGGAACATGACGCCTACTTTTATGACACAAAACCTAAAGGATACTGGATGGGGAAAATGTGTGGGCGATGACAAAAGCCATCTTCGAGTCGTTGTAAAGCAAGGAACTTCCAGCCCCTTAACCGGAATAGGTTTTGGATTGGGCGATAAATACGATATTGCTTGTACAGGAAAAACTTTTAAAGCTGTTTATAACGTAGATGAAAACGAATGGCAAGGGAATGTGAGCTTACAATTACGGGTAAAAGATATTAAGGAGTAGTTTCTGCTAGTGGGAATTAGGATTATAACTTTTCAGCTCAAAAGTTTCCCCATCAAAAACACCATAAGAGTAATGATTGATCCAATCTCCCAGATTGAAATACGTTGAATTTTTTCCGAGTTTTATTTCCATAGGAAGATGGCGATGTCCAAAAACGAAATAATCAAAATGCTTGCTCTCTAGCTTTCTTTTTGAATATTGTGCGAGCCATTCTTTATCCTCTCCCAAAAATTCCTTGTCCTCATCTCCCGAAATCAATTTGTTCTTTACAGAAAGATGTTGCGCAAGACGCACACCAATATCAGGATGCAACCAGCGAAACAGCCATTTGGAAAAAGGATTGACAAATACTTTCTTCATCCTTTTATAACCCTTATCTCCAGGACCTTTCCCGTCACCATGACCGATAAAGAATTTTTTGTCATTAAATTCAAATTCCTTCGGCTCGTGATAAACCGGAATACCTAATTCCTTTTCAAAATAATCGTGCATCCAAAGATCGTGGTTTCCTACAAAAAAGTAAATTTGGATACCGCTATCCCGAAGTTCGGCCAATTTCCCCAAAGTCCTAACAAAGCCTTTAGGCACAACGGTTTTGTATTCAAACCAAAAATCAAAGAGATCTCCAAGAAGAAAAATAACCTCAGCATCCTCCTTAATGCTGTCCAACCATTTTACGAAAATCTTTTCGCGAGGCAAGCTCTCGGCTTGAGTGGGTGCCCCGAGATGGTTGTCGCTGGAAAAATATATTTTCTTGCCTTGTGAAATTTGCATAATCAAAGATACCTAATAGCATCGATTTTAGTTGTCCTCCGCATACCATTCGGCATAACTGCTATCAGTTTCTTGGAGCTTTAAGGAATGTAGACGAATATTTTTCGGCAAACGTTTCGTTATTTTTTCAGAAAAATCGATTACCATCATCTCACTGGTGGGTTGGTAATCAACCAAAAGTACACTGTGCCCCCGATTGCTCAATTCATTCGCCAATTCCACATGTGGAGTGTTTTTGTTAAATACGGTAGCATGATCAAAAACATCAACAATTTCCTCTTTTACAATATGTTTGAGATCCGTAAAATCGATTACCATCCCAAATTTTACATGGTCGCTATCATCAATGGGGTTGCCGATAACGGTTACCGACAACTTGTAACTATGACCGTGTACGTTTCTACATTTTCCGTCGTAACCGTATAAGGCATGGCCAGTTTCGAAGGAGAAAACTTTGGTGATTCTAATTTTTTGCATTGTATAAAATTGAGCCGCAAAGATACAGCATTTGAAAACTAAAAATAAACTTGATGCTCGGGATATTAATTGTCTGTATAATTGTCTTCAATTTGAGAAGAAGCAGATTGTGATTAAATTATTAGCGCCAACATTTCGAGATTTCATATGACTTCAAATCATATATATACCAACGGTTTGAGCAGAAAAAAATGTCTTGAATTTTTCCATAACTCCCATTAGAGTTTTACGATAGAAAAAACTATCTTTGCACCGTTCAAAAAGAGGGTGGTTTTACCCGATCCATATAACTAAAATTTAAACAGTTAAATAATGTCACAAGTTACAGGAAAAGTTGCACAGATTATTGGCCCGGTGGTTGACGTTGCTTTTGAAAGCGGCGCTGAGCTTCCAAGAATATACGATTCGTTGGAGGTAAACAACAACGGAAACCTTTTGGTTCTTGAAGTTCAATCACACATCGGCGAAAATATGGTCCGTACCATTTCGATGGATTCCACGGATGGTTTAAGCCGTGGCGTTGATGCCGTGTCCACAGGGGCACCCATTCAAATGCCAATCGGGGAAGATGTTTACGGTCGACTTTTTAATGTAATTGGTGATGCCATCGACGGAATCGGGAACCTGCCAAAAGCTGGCGAGCACGGTTTGCCAATTCACCGAGAGGCACCAAAATTTGAAGATCTTTCAACTTCTAGTGAAGTTCTTTTTACTGGAATTAAAGTTATCGACCTTATCGAACCTTACGCTAAAGGAGGTAAAATTGGCCTTTTCGGCGGTGCAGGTGTAGGTAAAACGGTACTTATTCAGGAGTTGATTAATAATATTGCGAAAGGCCACGGAGGTCTTTCAGTATTCGCCGGTGTAGGGGAGCGAACCCGTGAGGGGAATGACCTACTTCGCGAAATGCTCGAGTCGGGCATTATCCGATATGGCGACGACTTTATGAAGTCTATGGAGGATGGAGGTTGGGATTTGTCAAAGGTTGAAAAAACCGCACTGAAGGAATCCAAAGCTACTTTCGTATTCGGGCAGATGAACGAACCACCAGGAGCACGTGCTCGTGTGGCGCTTTCAGGCTTGACCATTGCCGAGTATTTCCGTGATGGTGCTGGGGAAGGACAAGGAAAAGACGTTCTTTTCTTCGTTGATAACATTTTCCGATTTACACAAGCAGGTTCTGAGGTTTCTGCACTTCTAGGGCGTATGCCCTCAGCGGTAGGTTACCAACCAACTTTGGCCACTGAGATGGGGGCGATGCAGGAGCGAATTACTTCTACAAAAAGAGGTTCTATTACTTCCGTTCAGGCGGTTTACGTACCTGCAGATGACTTGACGGATCCAGCTCCAGCAACAACTTTTGCCCACTTGGACGCAACAACAGTACTTTCACGTAAGATTTCTGAGCTAGGTATTTATCCGGCTGTGGATCCGTTGGATTCCACTTCCCGTATTCTTACTGCTGAAATTTTAGGCGATGAACACTACGATTGTGCACAAAAAGTAAAAGAATTACTACAACGATATAAAGAGCTACAGGACATTATCGCTATTCTTGGGATGGAGGAACTTTCCGAAGAAGATAAAATGGCCGTTAACCGCGCACGTAGAGTGCAGCGATTCCTTTCGCAGCCATTCCACGTGGCAGAGCAGTTTACAGGTATTCCTGGAGTGCTGGTAGATATTAAGGAAACCATCAAAGGTTTTAATATGATTATGGATGGCGAACTGGATCACTTACCAGAAGCCGCCTTCAACCTTAAAGGAACCATAGAGGAAGCCATTGCAGCAGGTGAGAAAATGCTTGCTGAAGCTTAAATAGATTTTAGACAGAAGACTTGAGAAGTGAGAAGTGAGAATGTATATTCTTACATCTCAAGTTTAATTTCTAACGTCGCAAGTTTAATAACATCTAACGTCTTATTATGTACTTAGAAATAGTAACCCCAGAGGCTTCTTTAGTTTCAGGAGAAGTAGAAAGCGTAACCGTTCCAGGAGTGGAAGGAGAATTTCAAATGTTAAACAACCACGCGCCTATTGTATCTGTTTTGCAGAAAGGAAAAGTGAAGTTTACTGGCAATCCAACTATTGCCGAAGGTTTCAAAAACCAATTTTCAAAGGAAGGTGACAAATGGGTGCTTCATATTGATGGAGGAACTGTGGAGTGCAATAATAATCGAGTGATGGTTCTGGCAGACTAGAATATAATAGAAACTGCCTAATTCGCTTTTAAACCAATATGAAACCTGTCAAGTTCTTAAAAACTGACAGGTTTTTTCATGACCCTCCGGACAAAACCATTAAAGTTATATTAACCTCTTCCTACAGTCCTTTGATATGTGTAAATTTGTTCTCCAACCAAACAGAACATGCATTTACAGAAAATAGACAGGGTAGAAACTATTACCAAAGAAGATTTTCTAAAGAAATATTTTAAGCCCCAAAAGCCCGTAATCATTGAAAGGTTTGTCGAGGATTGGCCAGCCTTTTCAAAATGGGATCTAGATTATATGGCAGAAGTGGCAGGCGATAAAATAGTTCCCCTTTACGATAACCGCCCTGTAAGCCATAAAGATGGCTTCAATGAGCCCCACGCCAAAATGCCAATGCGTGAATATGTAGACCTTCTTAAAAAAGAACCTACCAAATACCGCATTTTCCTCTGGAATATTTTAAAGGAAGTGCCAGAGCTGCAAAAAGATTTCTCATATCCAGATTTTGGATTGAAACTCATAAAAGGACTGCCAATGCTCTTTTTTGGAGGTAAGGACTCGTACACCTTTATGCATTACGACATCGATTTGGCGAATATCTTCCATTTCCATTTCCATGGAAAAAAGGAAGTTATCCTATTCGATCAAAAACAAAACGACTTTTTGTATAAAATCCCCCATTCCTTGATTACTAGAGAGGATATAGACTTTGCAAATCCAGATTACGAAAAATGGCCGGGACTTAAAAAAGCTGAAGGCTGTATTGCCCATTTGGAGCACGGAAATGTTTTGTATATGCCAGAAGGCTATTAACACTACATGAGGTATGTAACCCCTGGGTTTTCAATGAGCCTGCGAGCCATTCCACGAAATCCAAAGAACCTTGCAAGAGCAGTTTATAATATTGCCATTATGCGATATTTCGACCAATTCATGCGAAAACTAAGAGGCCAAAAGTGGATTGATTGGAAAAATGAGCAGGCAATAATCCGAACTAATAAAGTGCTAAAGGGATAAAAATAATTTTCTATCTTTCAAAAAAATATTTCTATATGAGGCTTATCCTAATTTTTACGGCTTTCTTATTATTTCAAATCTCCTATGGCCAGGCCTATCACGGTCATGGGGATATAAAGTTTCAAATTGGAGCAAATTTCCAGAACAACGGCACCGGGATTATGGGGAGTTTGGATTATGGCCTCGGTGAGAATATTTCCATAGGGGTTGCATCTGTCTATCTCTTGGGAATAGACAAGGTGAGAAATCCAGAAGGGGAAGATGTGCCTTTTGCGGATTTTAAGGATAGATTCGATTTAAAAGCACGATTTAACGCAAATCTTGGCAACGTAATAAACGTAGATGACAATTTTGATGTGTATCCCGGTCTCTATGTGAGTTTAAAAAACTTTGGAGGACATTTGGGTGCTCGTTATTTCTTCTCTCCAGGATTCGGGGTTTTTACTGAAGTGAATGTTCCTATTTCAAAATACAAAACCGGTGATCTTACGAATGCTGAGAAATTGAACAATCAGATTTCTGCGAATCTAGGAGTTTCTTTCTGTATTTAAGCGTCAAGCTTTTCTTCGAAAATAGAATGACGATATTTATATTCCATTAATCATCCACTAAAAAATCGTCATTAAATCTCTCTTTTAATGAATTAATCAAAATATTTAAATAATACTTTTCAACTTATTGCACTCCTTTCATAAAGTTTATATCTTACCAAGATAATTTAAACCGACCCACCCAATGAATGAATGGTTTTCTGCATTTGAACCTTTTGAAAAGGTTTATTGGTCAATTGCGTTAATTGCGTCGATTATTTTTATCATCTTAATCATTCTAACGTTTGTGGGTGGTGAGTTTGACGACACTGGAGATGTTGATGCCGATATAGATAGCGATACAGGAATTGGTTTTCAATTTCTGTCTTTTAAAAACCTAATCGGATTTTTTACGATTTTTGGATGGACAGGTATTGCCTGCTTAGGCGAAGGTCTTTCAAAAGGGTTGACCATTGTAATATCAATCGTTTGTGGATTGCTGATGATGTTTGTTATGGCTTCAATATTCTATTATTTAGGAAAGCTAAACAGTAGCGGCTCATTAAAAATCAAGAATGCACTAAACCAAGTTGGGGAAGTTTATCTCACCATCGGTGCAAACCGCTCTAGAATTGGGAAAGTACACATTAAAATTCAGGGAGGCGTGCGCGAATTGGATGCATTGACCGATGAAACTTCAGACCTTCATCAAGGTGATATCATAACCGTAACACAGATAACTGGTACGGGCATTTTAATAGTAAATAAACACAAGGCCTAATCATGACACTCTTACCCCTTCAAGCAGAATCCTTTGCGCCATTACTAGCCATTGGATTCGCCATTTTATTTGTTTTTATAATTCTCATAACTTTTATTAGACGATATAGACGGTGCCCCTCAGACCGTATTCTAGTCGTTTATGGTAAGGTGGGCGAAGGAATCTCGGCTCGCTGTATTCATGGGGGAGCAGCTTTTATTTGGCCTGTTATCCAAGATTATCAATATCTTGACTTGACACCTATGTCTATAGAGGTAAACTTGGTCAATGCCCTAAGCAAGCAGAATATCCGTGTAAACGTTCCTTCTCGTTTTACCATTGGTATTTCCACCGAACCGGGAATTATGCAAAATGCTGCCGAGCGTCTGTTGGGCCAAGGTTTAGAGCAAATTCAAGAACTTGCAAAGGAAATCATTTTTGGGCAACTGCGTCTGGTTGTGGCTTCCATGGATATTGAAGAAATAAATAATGACAGAGATAAATTTTTGACCAATATTTCCAACAGTGTCGAGTCTGAATTGAAGAAAGTAGGTCTAAAACTCATCAACGTCAATATAACGGATATCGTTGACGAATCTGGATATATCGAAGCCTTAGGAAAAGAAGCAGCCGCACACGCAATCAACGCCGCTCGTAAATCTGTTGCCGAAAAGGTTAGAGATGGCTCTATTGGCGAAGCAAATGCAGTACAGGATCAGCGCACACAAGTTGCTGCTGCAAATGCACAAGCTGTGGAAGGGGAAAACATTGCGAAGATAAACATCGCAAATTCAGATTCGTTGCGCCGTCAGCGTGAAGCCGAAGCCGAAAGAGTTGCAATAGCTTCTGAAAAAGTACAGACTGCAAAAGCTTTGGAAGAATCATATATAGCCGAACAAGCAGCTGAAGTAACACGTGCGGAAAGGGAAAGAAGCACTCAATTGGCAGATGTTATTGTTCCTGCAGAAATTGATAAAAAGAAAGTAGAAATAAATGCTGAAGCAGATGCCGAAAGAATAAGACGCCTCGCAAAAGGGGAAGCGGATGCCATCCTGTTTAAAGCTCAGGCCGAAGCACAAGGTATTTTTGAGATATTGACCAAACAGGCCGAAGGTTTCGACAGAATCGTAAAAGCTGCCGGAAACGACTCTAAGGACGCGGTGCTGCTATTGATTGCAGACAAACTTCCAGAATTGGTTAAACTACAGGCCGAAGCCATCAAAAATATTAAGATTGATAAAATTACAGTTTGGGAAAATGGTTCTTCAAAAGACGGGAAAACTGCAACGTCCAACTTTATCTCAGGAATGTACGGCTCCGTTCCTCCACTTCAGGAAATGTTCAATATGGCCGGAATGGAATTGCCGGAGTATTTGAAGGGGAAGAAAGTGGATCGCGAGAATAACAACGCATCCGCTGAAAACGTAGATAACTAAAAAATTATTCAGAAATTCTTATTTTATTTTGCACCTCCCATTTTGCTGAGGAGGAACATTTTGGAAGGAATTTAAAACTTGCACCAATTTCCCTACCAGAGCTAAATAACTGGTAGATCCTTTTTTAAATGCCAGCTATCAAAAAGTAGTTTAATTTGTGATTTTGAGCATTATGCAGTAACTTCGTAATAGTATTATAATTTTAGTGCAATACATTTACATATTCTTCACAATAAAAACAAAATCATGGCAGAAAGAATTATTCTTGGCCCCCAGAAACTAGGGCCTTTGACTCCGTTAGTTGGTGAATGGGAGGGCAATGTAGGTGTTGACCTCGCTTACCATAATAATGATGATGTGATAGCAGAAACCTCAAGTTTCGAGCGTGCTTGGTTCAAACCGATACCAATACAGGAAAATGGTCATCAAACCTTAGAAGGCTTGGCCTATAAAATGACTAATTGGCGCCATGGGGAAGAGGCAATGGATCCCTTCCACGATGAGTCTGGATATTTACTCTGGGATAAGAAAAACGGGCAGGTTATACAATCTGTTGTATTTGGTCGCGGAATTGCAATCCTTGCTGGTTGTGACGGCAATGCTCGAGATAAAGAAATATGCTTTAAAGCAACGCCAGGAGATCCTTGTTATGGAATTCTTCAAAACAAATATCTGATGGAGCGCGCTGAGTTAAAGAGTTATGAACACACCTTCACCTTCAATAATGATGGAACCTTTACCCACTTCTCCGATATTATTTTAAAACTTGCCGCTACGGGAGAAGAAATGCATCATACCGATCGCAATACGTTGCATCGTGTTAAAAGATATCATCCCAGTATTGAAAACATCTAAAACGCCACCAACAATAGACGGAGTGTCAAGATAATCAGAGAGTGATATAGGTTTAATTTCTGAACGAATAGTCTATGTTGAATTAGCCACATCTAGTATGTTAATCTAAGTCTGAAAGATTTTTTTTAGATTGCATTGGTCCGAATAGCAGTAATTTTGAAATTTATATGCTGACGCTAGTTTACAAGTTGGTCCCGCTCAAAGAAATTCATTTAGAAATTTCATTCACCTTTCCATAAATCAACTCACTCTCCCACCCTCTATAGAAGAGATAATCTGCAAACTTCTTTCGTTTTTTCTGAAGATTTTTTTCTGAAATCAATTGCTGCATTCGCTTTTCGGCCAAGGCATCAAAAGTTTTATAATATTCGGAATCCGAGATTTCCTTTAGCGCAATCTGAATATTGAATTTAGAGATATCACGCTGCTTTAACTCATTGACTATTCTATTTCTTCCCCACTTTTTCGTCCTGAATTTTCCACGGGCAAAAGCTTGAGAAAAACGAGTTTCATTTAAGAAGTTATGTTGGAGCAAATGATTTATAATTTGGGCCACCGCCTCGGGAATCATTCGCATTTCATACAGTTTTTGATGCACTTCTTTATGACAACGCTCTTGATAGGCGCAGTAACGCTCCATCCGCTTGGTGGCTTCTTCGACGGTGTATGTTTTGTAGATATTCAATGTTTAGATAAAATTTTTGGGTGAAGATAAAACTTTTTACTTCCAAAAAAGAACCCCCACTTTCCAGAAGGAAGGAATGGAATACAAAAAAACCCCTTCAACCGCGATAACAATCGGGAGAAGGGGTTTTAATTATTTTATCAATTCACCATCTTTATCGTGAAAGTGATACTCGAGATAGGTATATGCATCCCGAGGTTGGATTTTAACCCATTTTTTGTGCTCCAAAAACCATTTGGTACGCACCGAAGGAAATCCTTTGGTCAAGAAGGCGGCTATAAAAGGATGGGTATTTAGCGTAAGCTTTTTATAATCCTTTTTAAATAGTCGATTTACTTCTTCATTGATCCTGTTTATTACAATAATTGGGGCTTCTATTTCCCCATCATCACCTATGCTTGGATCGTCCTCACGGGTTTTGATATTCATTTCAGGTCTAACCCGTTGACGGGTTATCTGTATCAGCCCAAATTTGCTGGGTGGCAGAATCTTGTGTTTTGCCCTGTCGTCCTTCATTTCATCGCGAAGGTGATTGTAGAGTTGTTTGCGGTGGGTGGCATTCGCCATATCTATAAAGTCCACCACAATGATTCCTCCCATGTCGCGTAATCGCAACTGACGGGCTACTTCGGCAGCGGCAATCATATTCACTTCCAGGGCTGTGCCCTCTTGTGTTTTTGCCTTATTGCTTCGGTTACCACTGTTCACATCTATCACGTGCATTGCTTCGGTATGCTCTATAACCAAATAGGCTCCTTTACTGCCCGACACTGTTTTCCCGAAAGAAGTTTTAATTTGCCGGTCTATTCCAAATTTCTCAAAAATTGGAACATTGGAATCGTGGAACTTTACAATGTTTTCTTTTTTAGGTGCAATTTCCTGCACATAATCTTTTATTTGCAAGTATAGGGTCTCATCGTCAATATGTATTGCGGAGAAAGAATCGTTAAACATATCCCGGATGATTGAGGCACCCCTGTTTAGCTCGCTCAGCACCTTTGATGGGTGGTGCGCCCCCTGAAGTTTCTTGCACATCGCTGTCCAGCGTTCCACAAGATTCTCTAAATCTTTGTCCAGTTCTGCTACTTTTTTGCCCTCGGCAACAGTGCGTATAATTACGCCAAATCCTTTTGGTTTAATGCTTGTTATCAAGCGTTTCAACCTGTCTTTTTCTTTGGTGGATTCTATTTTTTGGGAAACCGAAACCCGGTCCGAAAATGGCACCAACACAATATATCGTCCAGCTATGGAAAGCTCGGAACTAAGGCGTGGTCCTTTAGTGGAAATGGGTTCTTTTACAACTTGTACAAGAATGGATTGATTGGTCTTTAAGGCATCATTTATATTGCCATGCTTATCAATCTCTTTGTCGAATGGAAATTCCTTTAAGGAGAAATCCTTCAACTTTCCAGTCGTTGTACTTTTGATAAATTTTAATAGTGAAGGCACTTTGGGGCCAAGATCATGGTAATGTAAAAAACCATCCTTCTCGTATCCCACATTTACAAAGGCGGCGTTTAAGCCAGGAACGGTCTTACGGATTTTGGCCAAAAATATATCGCCAACCGTAAATTCACTATCCTCTTCCTCTTTGTGCAATTCTATTAATCTCCCATCTTTTAATAGGGCAAAATCAACTGCTTGTGAACCGGACCTAATATATAATTCGTAGTTCACGTTACATTAATTTTATAATTAAACAATTTGTATTTTAACAGGTTCTTCATCTTAAGAACCCGGCGAAACAGCAATCTGACAAAGGTGTCAGTCGCATATCTCATTTTCAAAGAACGATTTATCTAATCTGTCCTAGATCTTTCGTTTATAAAAGGCCTAAAACATTGTATAAAGCAGAAAAAGTAGTCGGAAAACTACTTTTTCTTCTTATGGCGGTTAGCGCGTCTTCGCTTTTTACGCTTGTGGGTCGCTACCTTATGTCTTTTTCTTTTTTTACCACTTGGCATAGTGCTTCTAGTTATTATGGTCCTTAAGTCCCGAGAACTTAAAAGCTATCGGGACTGGACGGGTTATTATTATTTTACCTCTACATTGGTCTTTACGCTTTCCACAAATACTTTTGCTGGCTTAAAAGCAGGTATGTTGTGGGCGGGAATTTTGATGGTGGTGTTTTTTGAAATATTTCTTCCTGTTTTCTCCGCTCTAGTTTTGATGATAAAACTTCCGAAACCACGTAAATATACGTTGTCGCCGCCTTCTAAGGAATTTTTCACTTCATCCATAAAGGTTTCTACGGTAGCTTGCACCTCATTTTTCTCCATTCCTAGTCTTTCTGAAATCTTTGCTACAATATCTGCTTTCGTCATTATTAAGTAATTTTTATGATTAATATCTTTTAAATAGGTTTTTTTTTGAGACCGCAAATATACGGATTTAAAAATCAATAATTCCAAGCTTAATCCTTTAAAATTTAAACGAATATGGATAATTTCGTGCGATGCATAAATTTTCGAAGGGATTTTCCAACAAACTCATTCTGTGGTATCTGCAACATAAAAGGATGTTGCCTTGGCGAAAGACAACCCTCCCCTACCAGATTTGGCTCTCAGAAATTATTCTACAACAAACACGTGTATCACAAGGACTTCCCTATTATTTAAAGTTTTTGGAGGCCTATCCAAAGGTTAGCGATTTAGCCCAGGCTTCCGAAACAGAAGTTTTAAAACTTTGGCAGGGGTTGGGATATTATTCCCGTGCTCGAAACCTACGTGCAACTGCGAAAATGGTGTCTGAGGAAATGGAAGGAGTCTTCCCCAACAATCATAAGGATTTAATGAAATTAAAGGGCATAGGCGATTATACAGCCAGTGCTATTGCCAGTATTTGTTTTAATGAGGCCCAAGCGGTGGTTGATGGCAACGTGTACAGGGTACTCTCAAGAATTTTCGGTATTTCCACTCCAATAAATTCTGGAGCGGGCAGCAAACAGTTCAAACAACTTGCGCAAGAACTAATTGACAAAGAACAACCTGGAACTTTCAACCAAGCCATTATGGAATTTGGTGCTTTGTATTGCATTCCCCAAAACCCAGATTGTGAAAACTGTATTTTTAAGAAAAGCTGTATGGCATTCCAAGAAAATAGAGTAGCTGAACTTCCAGTCAAAACCAAAGCCATTCCGATTAAAAAGAGATACTTTAATTACTTAGTAACCATTTCTGGAGCAGACCGCACTTTAATACAACAGCGGTTAAAAAAAGGGATCTGGCATAAACTTTTTGAATTCCCATTAATTGAAACAGAATTTGAAGTTGATATCCACAGTTTGGAAAAATTGCCGCAATTCAAAACCTTCTCCAAAACACACAGCATTGAATCGGTTTGCTTGTTTAACGAAAAACCGATAGTCCACAAGCTATCACATCAACATCTTTACGCCCGGTTTTGGATAGTTTATGCTCTAAAGGATCCTAACTCCTCTATTCCCATTTCTGAAATCAACAAATACCCCGTTCCAGTGCTTATAGAAAACTTCGTTGCCGAATTTTTTGAAACCTACTGAGAACCTGTTACTTCCCCGTCAATTGGAAATCAATTGTTATAAGATTCAAAAAAGCCGTATATTTAAATCGCAAGAATTATCTTTGCAAAAAAAGAAATAGAGATTGACATGAGCGGAACATTAAATAAAGTAATGCTAATTGGACATACAGGAGATGATGTAAAAATGCATTATTTTGAAGGAGGAAATAGCCTTGGCCGTTTTCCTCTTGCCACAAACGAAACCTATACCAACAGAGCGACCAATGAGCGTGTAACTAATACTGAATGGCACAATATAGTCGTTCGAAACAAAGGGGCTGAAATCTGCGAAAAGTACCTGAAAAAAGGTGATATGGTCTATATAGAAGGACGAATAAAAACCCGTAAATGGCAAGATCAACAGGGAATAGAAAGGTATACTACCGAAATACATTGTACAGACTTTACCTTTTTAAGCCCAAAAGGTGAAAGCAGTAACCCATCGGTCGAGAATACCGCTGCACCAAAAGCCAACCCTTCAGAACCTGAAACCCCTTCGCAAAATCAAGGAAATAATGATGGTGAGACGGATCTTCCATTTTAATGTTTAACCTGCCTGCCGGTAGGCAGGCTAATATCTATCAACTTGGACACGGAACCCCCTGGTTTGTTCTTTTTCGCCGTTATGGACATCGCCCAAATAACGAGCTTTGTTTTGCTATTTGTTTTAATCACATGTTCTGCCTTAATATCTGGGGCGGAAGTGGCTTTATTTTCTCTTACACCTTCAGATTTCGAAACCAATAATGAGAAAACGAATGCAAAGAAGTTTGCGATTCTAGAAGCTTTACTTTCAAAACCAAAAAAACTTTTGGCAACAATACTGGTCGCTAACAATTTTATAAATATCGCTATTGTTCTCCTCTTCAGCTCATTGACCAACGCGCTTTTTTCGGGACTGCAGACCAATCTCTTCGGGATTGACCTTCGGTTTATAATAGAAGTTGGAGTAGTTACGTTTTTCATTTTACTCTTTGGCGAAATCCTTCCAAAGATTTATGCAAACCGAAACCGAGTTTCATTTGCCATATTAATGGCCCAACCGCTTAACGTTTTGGACACTTTACTAACACCAGTAAGTATGCCGATGCGTTCTGCCACCCTATATCTCCACGAACGTTATGGAAAGAAAAAAACCAATCTAAACGTGGGCCATCTTTCCCAAGCCTTGGAGTTATCGAACAGTGACACCACCCAAGAAGAACAAAAAATCCTCGAGGGAATTGTGACATTTGGAAATACCGATGTGAAACAGGTTATGAAAAACCGGATGGATATTTTTGCAATAGGCGAGGACGAAATCTTTAAGGAAATTCTCCCTGAAATAATTAAACAAGGATATTCCAGAATTCCTATTTATAAGGACAACATAGACCACATTACGGGAATACTTTATGTAAAGGATTTGATTCCTTACCTAGACCGAAAAAACCTGGATTGGAAAGCCTTAAAGCGAGAACCCTATTTTGTTCCGGAAAACAAAAAACTCGACGATTTGCTCAACGAATTTAAAGAGATGAAAATGCACCTTGCCATAGTGGTGGACGAGTATGGCGGCACCAGTGGCCTGATTTCATTGGAAGATATCATTGAGGAAATCGTAGGTGAAATATCGGATGAGTTTGACGATGAGGATTTAATTTTTTCAAAATTAGACGACCACACTTTCGTCTTTGATGGAAAGACGCCATTAAAAGATTTCTATAAGATAATAAAGCTGGAAAACAACGACTTGTTTGAAGAGGTAAAAGGCGAAGCGGAAACTATAGCTGGTTTCCTCTTGGAAATCTCAAAAGGATTTCCAAAAAAGAATGAAATACTATCCTTCCACAATTATGCGTTTACCATTGAAGCTTTTGAAGGAAAACGAATAAAACAAATAAAACTTACCATTGCTAATTAAAAAATTTCCTCTCCTTTTATTTATCCCCTTTGCAATGCTAACAGCTTGTCAAGATGAGGTGATGATAAAACCAGCCGCAAAGTTGCGCTTGGAGTACCCAGAACCCAATTATCAAGTGGCGGATATTGACTGTCCTTTCTCTTTTGAAATGAATCAAAACGCCAACTTGGTAAAAAAACCAAATTGCGGTGTCAACCTCAATTACCCCCAGATGAAGGCTACTTTATATATGACCTATCAAAAAGTCACAAACAACAATCTGGATTCTCTGCTTCGCGACGCACAAAAGCTGGCATACGATCATACTATAAAAGCTAACAGCATCCCTGCATACCCTTTTGTCAATCCAGATTCAAAAGTATACGGAATGTTTTATATGATAGATGGCAATGCCGCCACTCAGGCAGAGTTTTATGTTACTGATAGCATTCAACATTTTCTGAATGGTGCGGTTTACTTTGAAGCAAAGCCCAACTACGACTCTATATACCCAGCAGCAGAATACCTGCGCGAGGATATGCGGAGGTTAATGGAAACGGTTATTTGGAAATAAGATAAATTTTTACTGAAGATAAAAAAAGCCACTTCATTTTAAAATGGAGTGGCTTTTTCAGCACTCTCAATTAAAGATTATTCAAAATCGGCATCGCTGACGCCTTCATTGATAACAATTTTTGATATCTTAAAAGTAAATTCCTGAGGCCCTGTAGCTTGATTTATAGTATAAGGGAATTTTATTCCATCTACCTCAGCATAATCAGAAAAGCTAGTGATCGCCGTGAAAGTCTGGCCCATCATTTCGCCTTTAGTTACTTCTTTTATCTTCAAACCACTTTCCTTGCCGTAAAAAACTTCTTTTTTGTCTCCAAAGGACAACACATAGGCATCCTTACCATCCACAGCTTCCATTCGCTCCAATTTAGCATCCTTAGCATCTAGCTCCATAAAAGGAGCAGATTCTGCCAATGCTGCAGCGTTAGCATCCTCGGTATTGTCAATGCGTTGGCCTTGCATCGTCATATATCCTTTATCCTTGTTGAAAACAATTTTTTGAACCGCCATACCTCCCATAGACACTACCGTAGAAGATTGATTTTTATCGGTTTTCTTCATTTCTAGTCCCAACTGCATACCTTGGATTTCAGAGCTTCCCTCTATAAATAGGGAGTGCACGCTTTCCAATTTCTTTTTACCGCCAATGGCCTCTATATGCTTATCCAAAACAGTTTGCGCGGTAACCCCTTCAGCAACCGGTTTGTTGTAATCGGGTTCCGAAACGGAATTGCCATACTGATCAAAGTAAAAAATTGGGATTAGCCTACCCTTAGGGCCTTTAAGTTTTTTCAATCCCTCTAAAACTTCTGAACCTTTACCTACTATTACAATGCGTAGATTGTCCGGTTTGTAATATTTCTTCGATACACGTTGTACATCCTCGAGAGTAACAGCATTTATTTTCTTTAAATAATCTGCGTAAAAATTCTGTGACAGATTTTGTGTTTTTACTCTTAATGCATAACTGGCAACGGTTTCGGGGCGCTCAAGGGCAAGCACAAAATCTCCTGTGAATTTTGCCTTCGCATTTACAAGTTGTTGTGTAGTTACCTTATTATCACGAATAAATCTGATTTCTTTTAACATTTCAACCACAGCGCTGTCTGTAACGGCATTTCTTACACTCGTCATTGCCACAAAACCCGTTATATCCTTATCGGCACCGGTTACAGAGCGTGCTCCATAAGTCCAACCATTTGCCTCGCGAAGATTCATATTCAACAAGCTGTTGAAACCGCCTCCAAGAATTCTGTTGGCTACTGAAACCGCGTAATAATCTGGATCGCTCATTTTAAGGCTTACTAGATTTTCCACAGCTATTTCCGATTGAACCGCGTTCGGCATATCGACAAAGTTGATTTGGGTGTATTGAACATCTTTTGGGGTGGAGTACTTTACCACAGGGATGGGTTTGGTTTTCCAATCGCTCAAGTATTTTCTGACCAAGGCTTCCACTTCAGCTGTTTTTACATCCCCAACTACTGCCAAATAAGCATTCTTGGGATTGAAATATTCTTCATAATAGTTTTTTACATCGAATAAAGTAAGCTTCTGAACTTTCTCTTCAGTTGTAAACTCACCTTTGGGATGATCTTTGCCATACATTAAAGCCGATCTCATTCTATTTCCCACGTTTGAAACATTCTTTTCTTGGCTTTTCAGACCTTCTATCAATCTATTCTTTTCTTTCTGAAACTCTTCCTCTGTCAATAATGGATTTTTAATGGCATCTCCCATTAATTCCATAATTCGGGGGAAGTACTCTGCCAAGGAAGTGGCATAGGCACTCTCTGAACCAAAGGAAATGGAGGCACCCATATAATCTATCTCTTCGTTAAAATCATCTTTAGAAATGGTATTTGTACCATTCCCCAACATTGCTGAAACTAGATTATCAACACCTGCCTTTTCTCCGGCGGCGTGAATAGGATTGTCTATTAAAAGTTGAATCCGAACGGCCGGCAGTTTATGGTTTTCAACAACTAATACTGTTAAGCCATTGTCCAACTTAAAAGTAGAAGGTTGTGGCAAGTTTACCGTTGGCGCCGGGCCAGGGATAGGCTGTTTACTTCGGTCTATCTGCGCGCTGGCGATATTGGAAATCAAAATTCCAGCGAATAATAGGTATATATATTTTTTCATCTTTTGTGTATGCTTTTAAGATTATTGATCGGATTGCGGCAAATATTCCAGACGCAAACGTTGACTGGGATTCAAGTACTTCTTGGCCGCCTCGCGAATTTCTTCACGTGTGATATTTTTATAGATATCCAATTCCTTATTAATAAGGTTGGTGTCGTTGTAAAAAGTGTAGTAATTGGCCAATGAATTTGCGATACCTTCAACGGTAGCATTAGAAGTTACGAACTGGTTTTTGTAGATGTTCTGAAGTTTCTCATATTCTCTTTCAGAAATAAGCTCATTTTGCAATTTTACAATCTCTTCATCAATTTCAGCAGTTAAAGTAGCCAGTGGAGTATTATTCAATGGCAAAGCAAGTGTTATATAACTTCCATAATCTTCTTGGCTGAAGTTAATAGCCGCTACTTCAAGGGCCATTTTCTTTTCGTCAACCAATTTTTTATACAAACGCGAGCTTTTTCCATCGCTTAAAATAGTTGAGATCATATCCAGCACATAAGCATCCCGCTCTTTCATGGAAGGAGTTCGGTAAGCATGAATAATCATAGGCAACTGTATATTTGGATCGTAAAATTTCGCATCGATTTGCTGTGTAATAGGATCCTCTTTAATATTAGGTTGGATAACCACGGGACCTCTGGGAATATCACCAAAATAATCTGCAATCATCTTTTTAACCGCTGGTTTGTCGATATCGCCTGCCACCACAAGCGTAGCATTGTTAGGGCCATAAAATCTTTTATTGAATTCCTTAAACTCTTCGAGGGTGGCCGCATCTAAATCTTCCATCTCGCCAATAGTTGTCCAACGATAAGGGTGTTTTTTGAAAAGATTCTCCTTTATGGCCTTAAGGATGTTTCCATAAGGTTGATTGTCTATTCTTAAACGCTTTTCTTCCTTTACCACCTCATTCTGCGTATCAACTCCTATTTGGTTGATGATAGGATGAAGCATACGCTCACTTTCCATCCACAATCCTAAGCCGACACTGTTTGACGGGAAAATCTCATAGTAGTAGGTGCGGTCGTCAGTTGTGTTGGCATTGTTTGTTCCTCCGTGGGATGTTACAATCTCAAACCATTGTCCACGACCGATATTCTCGGTACCCTCGAACAAAAGGTGTTCAAAAAAGTGGGCAAAACCCGAACGTCCCGGAGTTTCATTTTTGGCACCCACATGGTACATTACGGAAGTAATTACCACAGGGGAGGTGTTGTCCTCATGAAGAATAACGTGAAGGCCGTTGTCTAAATCGTATTCTTCAAAGTTTACATGTTGCGCCTGAAGCCCAGTCATCAGACCGTAAGCAATCAGAATTGAGAGAAATGTTTTTTTCATTATTTTAGTTTACAGAATATTTACATCAAAATAAGTGGCAAAAGTACAAAGAAATATGGGTATTTAACATAATTGGTCAAAATCACATTCAAACTTTACGAAGAAAAAATGAATTTGCAAATATGATTCAAAGAAACACGCATTTTCTAAAACAGAAGCGATAATAAGGATGGATTAACTCACAATTAAAATTTAAAACTTATGACATATCCCTGAAGTTTTGTAACTTTTCACGTTAAAATCAACTAATATGTTTAAACTATCTTCCACCTACGGTATTTGGATTGCAATTGTTCTAATTGCATATTTTCTTCTGCTCAAGCTAGTAGGACTTCACCAGTACCCTGCCTTTAGTATATTTAATGGAATTATTTATGGAGTCGGCCTTTATATGTCAATTAAGGCCTATAGGACAAGAACCACGGATTGGAAGTATGAAAAGGGATTCGAAATTGGATTATTCACCGGAGGAATTGCTACAATCATTTTTACTGTATTTATGGCCATATATATGTATCAGATAGATGGGGTATTTGCTGCTAATATCCTAGAATCTTGGAGTCTTGATTATGACTTGGGCGCTTCCATGCTCTTAGTATCCATGCTAATTATGGGTTTTGCAACTACTTTGGTTTTAACTCTTGCCTTTATGCAACTACATAAAAAATCATGGAATACGCCTGACGGAAATAGGAACATCCTGTAAATTAGACAAAAACCCTTTGCTGTTTAGTTTTTTAAAATTATATTTGCAACCCCTTACGCAAACCTGTTTGCATCAATGGCCAACAAGCCCTTGATTATATAGGGAAAGTTCAAAGTTTAACTAATTTTATAAACGATTCGCTATGTACGCAATTGTAGAGATAGCAGGGCAGCAAATAAAAGTTGCAAAAGACCAGAAGGTTTTTGTCCACCGCTTACCAGTTGAAGAAGGAAAAAAAGTGTCTTTTGACAATGTACTTCTTATTGGTGATGGAGACAATATTACCATCGGCGCCCCGGCTATAAACGGCGCTCTAGTAGGAGCAAAAGTCGTTCAGCACCTTAAAGGTGACAAAGTTATTGTTTTCAAAAAGAAAAGAAGAAAAGGTTACCGTGTTAAAAACGGTCACCGTCAATATCTTTCTGAAATCATAATTGAAAGTATTGTTGCCTCAGGCGGCAAGAAAGAAAAGGAAGAAGCTAAAAAAGAAACAAAGGCACCTGCTAAGAAAACAGCTACAGCGCCTGTGAAAGCTTCGGAAGTAAAAGCAAAAAAAACAGCTCCAAAAGCCAAGGCCGACGATCTTAAGAAGATTGAAGGGGTTGGTCCAAAAGCTGCTGAGGCAATGGTTGCTGCTGGATTGGATACTTTTGCCAAAGTTGCAAAAGCTACCCCAGAAAAGATTTCAACTATTCTTTCTGAGACCAGTTCAAATTTAGCTCATTTAGTTCCAGATACCTGGCCAGCACAAGCCAGGCTAGCTGCTGAAGGCAAATGGGACGAACTAAAAGAATGGCAAGACAAATTAGACGGTGGGATTGAAAAATAATCCTGCTAAAGTATAATATTTAAAACCTAAAGAAAATGGCTCACAAAAAAGGAGTTGGTAGTTCTAAAAACGGTCGCGATTCAGCATCGAAACGCCTTGGTGTTAAGATTTTTGGAGGACAAGCCGCCATTGCTGGAAATGTCATCGTCAGACAAAGAGGGAATACGCACCATCCTGGTGAAAACGTATATGGTGGAAAAGACCACACCTTGCATGCAAAAGTGGATGGTTTAGTGAAGTTCACTAAGAAGAGAAATAATAAGAGTTATGTTTCCATTGTCCCAGTGGCAGAAGCGTAATAACTGTTTACCATAATAAAAAAAACCTTCACAGCAATGTGGAGGTTTTTTTATTGTTTTGAATCCGAATGAAACTCTCCTAATGAAATTGCAGGTGGCAAAAGAATCCACCGGGGATCTTCGGGATAATGGGAATAAATGAAATCGCGGGGGTTCGTCAAATACCAGAAATCATCTGGGATGTTGGATTGCCCATAGGCAATGGCCCAAGTAATATCCAATAATTCCCAGTGACCATTCAACTTTACGACATTCCAAGTATGGGTTGGAATATTGTTATCTGGTATTTCAGAAGAATAATTTTTAGTGAATCCGTGAACTACCTCAGCTGAAACTCCTACGTTTTCGCAAAGGTCCTTAAAAAGAAAAGCGAATCCTCCACATAGAGCTTTCCGCCTTCCCAGCACATTTTTGATTATATTTTCCTCAGAAACATATATCTTTTTTTGAAGATCGGTGTTTAGCCGAAGCTGATGGTCATAGGAAACATTTGTTGCAATCCAGCGGTATATGGCATAGACCTTTTCTGAGTCAGATCGTGAATCCTTGGTAATCCTTTGGGCCAAATTTTTCGTTAAAACAGCTGTTTCATTTTTATTGGCATGTTTTACACGACTCTGCTTCTTTCCAATAATATTACCAACCTGTCCATATAGACTACCTCCAAAAATTAAAAACAGACTTATCGTATATAAACTGCTTCTTACCACTTGAATTGTATTTGTTTATTGAAAACGTATCCTAACTAGTAATATTGAAGTTATTGACACAATTTATTTCATAAGTCTTTCCAAATCCGTGCCAGACACCTTGAGCAATCCTACTTTGGGTAGGCGTTTAGTGAGTTCACGCCAATTTGAATCTGCCTTATAAATTTTCTGAAGCATTTCCACGGCTTGTTCAACTTGTTTATCATTTGCTAAGGTGATTGCGGTCCAAAACTGCATCTCTAGATTTTCCGGAAACATCTTCATAGCCGAATTGTATTCCTTCATGGCCTTCCTCATTTGGTCCTTTTCCACATAAAGATCGCCCCGATTCATATGTTCATAAGCCCGGAGCACTTTTAGGAGCCTTTCTAGCTCCTGAATAGGATGTACGGCGTCATCCACACGCAAATCCAGAAGTCGATCGTTCCATGGCTCCGCTGTAGCTTCTCCCTTTACAATCAATAATGCTGCCGATTGTTTTCCGCGGATATCTCCTCCTTCATTTTGAGCAGCTTTTAGCACGGCTACCATCCTTTCCGCCAAAGGAAGATTAGCGTTCTCTTTCCACACTTTTTCCATTGCCGGTACCACTTTGTCATTAAGCATCATATTTGCCTGTACTGAAAAATCTTTTCCATTGGTATGACCTGCAAAATCGATACAACTTTTGCCAGTATGGGTGGCCACTCGACCAAGTTTATCCAAAATTGCCAATTGACGAAATTCTCTGCCACTATCGTCACTCAATAATATATCCAGAGCTTCCTGCGGAGACTTCCCCTCTTTTAGCAATTCAAGGCCTCGAATACCAAAGGAAATATTTGTAAATGATTGAGTAGCTACAACTCCAACGCCTGCCTCGCCCCAAGACACTACGGCTCCTACACTAAACCAATGGCTTTGCACTGCCACCGCCATCTCACCTGTGTTCGCATCGCGAGCTACTATTGAATAGGTATGGGCAAAGGGATCATTCGGTTTTTGGTTCTGTGCAGTCATTTGAAAAACGCTAAGGATTGTGATCAATAATAGATAAGGCTTCATAATAATACAGATTTGTTGTCTAAAGATAATTTATATTCCCGTAAAACCCTCATTCCCTATAATTTCAAAATATATCATAAAAAAACCCCGCAGATTGCGAGGTTAATTATTTTAATAAACATAGATATAGGAACTATCCCTTTATACTCGCGCTCAAATATTCGCGGTTCATTCTTGCTATGCTTTCAAGTGTAATCCCTTTTGGACATTCAATCTCACAAGCTCCAGTGTTGGTGCAGTTTCCAAATCCTTCGGCATCCATCTGATGCACCATGTTTAGAACACGTTCAGTGGCTTCAACTTTACCCTGAGGCAACAAGGCGAACTGACTTACCTTAGCAGATGTAAACAACATAGCACTGGCATTTTTACAGGCTGCCACACAAGCTCCACAACCAATACAAATAGCCGCATTAAAAGACTCATCGGCATCGTGTTTATTTATTGGAATGCTATTGGCATCGATGGTATTTCCAGATGTATTTACGGAAACATATCCACCTGCCTGTTGAATTCGATCGAAAGAACTCCTATCCACCACCAAATCCTTTATCACCGGAAATGCCTTAGCACGGAAAGGCTCAATAATTATAGTATCGCCATCCTTAAATGTACGCATATGCAATTGGCAGGTTGTAATAAACCTATCGGGGCCATGGGGCTCGCCATTGATCTGTAACGAACAACTCCCGCATATCCCTTCTCGACAATCGTGGTCAAACTGAACTGGTTCCTCGTCTTTGTTGATGAGCCCCTCGTTGAGCACATCCAACATTTCCAAGAAAGACATATCGCCATCTATGCCATCAATAGGATAGGTTTTAAGCCCACCTTTGTCCTTATTGTTTTTCTGTCTCCAGATTTTTAGTGTAAGTTTCATAGTTTTCTATCTTGAAATTATTCACAAGCCAAATGTCTACTTATAGCTTCGGGCCTTTACTTCAATATTCTCGTATTTCAACTCCTCTTTATGGAGTATTTCATTGGCTGGATCGCCGGTATATTCCCAAGCGGCCACGTACATAAAGTTTTCGTCATCGCGAAGAGCTTCCCCTTCGTCTGTTTGATATTCTACGCGGAAATGTCCGCCACAGGATTCATTTCTATGAAGGGCGTCTTTCGCGAACAACTCACCCAACTCCAAGAAATCTGCAACTCTTGTGGCCTTTTCAAGTTCAGCATTTAGTTCGTTCATACCTCCAGGTACTTTTACTTCGCGCCAAAATTCTTCACGCAATTCGCGGATTTCAACCATCGCTTCCTTCAGATGTTCTGCATTTCGAGCCATACCACATTTCTCCCACATAATATGGCCTAGCTTTTTGTGAAAATAGTCCACGGAATGTTTCCCCTTGTTGTTTATCAGTTTTTCCAACATCTCGGTAATAGCCTTTTCGGCCTCGTCAAACTCCTTAGTATTTGTCGGGATTTTTCCAGTTTTGATATCCTTAGAAAGATAATCGCCTATTGTATAAGGCAAAACAAAGTAACCATCTGCCAATCCTTGCATCAGTGCGGAAGCGCCTAGTCGGTTGGCACCGTGGTCGCTAAAATTGGCCTCGCCCAACACATAACACCCCGGAATAGTAGATTGCAGATTGTAGTCTACCCAAATTCCGCCCATGGTGTAATGCACGGCAGGATAAATCATCATTGGGGTTTCGTATGGATTTTCATCCACAATTTTTTCGTACATCTGGAAGAGGTTCCCATATTTTTCCTCAATCACTTGTTTCCCTAATTTCTTTACTTCTTGTTCAGATGGGTTGTGGTTTCCGTGAATAGCTGCACGTTCCTTTCCATAGCGCTCAATAGCGGTTGCAAAATCGAGAAATACTGCCTGTCCTGTCCTGTTAACACCAAAACCGGCATCACAACGCTCTTTGGCAGCTCGGGATGCTACGTCACGTGGAACTAAATTCCCAAATGAAGGATATCTGCGCTCTAAATAATAATCTCTTTCCTCTGCCGATAAATCATTTGGCTTTTTTGTTCCCTTTCGAATAGCCTCGGCATCCTCTAATTTCTTTGGCACCCATATTCTACCGTCGTTTCTCAGCGATTCCGACATTAGAGTAAGCTTACTTTGATGATCACCAGAAACGGGAATACAAGTTGGGTGAATTTGTGTATAACAGGGATTGGCAAAATAGGCCCCTTTCTTATGAATTTTCCATGATGCAGTTACGTTACTTCCCATGGCGTTGGTGGAAAGGAAAAATACATTCCCATAACCTCCAGAGGCGATAACTACAGCGTGCGCCGAATGTCTTTCTATTTCGCCAGAAACAAGATCGCGTGCTATTATACCTCTTGCTTTTCCATCAACAAGTACTATATCTAACATTTCGTGGCGGTTGAAAGCCTCAATTTTTCCGCGATTGATCTGTCGGTTCATAGCTGAATAGGCTCCCAAAAGTAGTTGTTGGCCTGTTTGACCTTTCGCATAAAAAGTACGCGACACTAATACTCCCCCAAAGGATCGGTTGTCCAAATATCCGCCGTACTCACGGGCAAAAGGAACACCTTGGGCCACGCATTGGTCAATAATATTTCCAGAAACCTCCGCAAGACGGTAGGTATTTGACTCCCTGGAACGGTAATCTCCTCCCTTTATCGTATCGTGAAAAAGACGGTAGTCCGAATCTCCATCTCCTTGGTAATTCTTGGAGGCATTAATTCCACCTTGGGCTGCAATAGAGTGTGCTCGACGAGGGGAATCCTGATAGCAGAAAGTTTTTACATTATAACCAAGTTCTGCCAAGGTTGCAGCGGCACTTCCACCAGCAAGACCAGTTCCCACTACAATAACGTCTATATTTCGTTTGTTGGCGGGGTTTACAAGGTTAACATCGTTTTTATGTTTTGTCCACTTCTCGGCTAAGGGTCCTGTTGGAGTTTTTGCATCTAATTGTGACATATCTTTTGCTTTTCGTGGTGATTATTGATTGAAATGAAGGTAAATCGCAATAAAGATGAATCCAAGAGGAACGCCTACTGCATAAACCTTTGTAAAGCCTCGAAGGCCTTTTGAATATTTATTGTTCCACCCCATACTTTGAAAAGAAGATGAAAATCCATGCCAAAGATGGAGCATCAGCAAGATGAAAGCCAAACAGTAAATTCCAGTGCGAACCGGGCTTTCAAACTTGGCAACCAATTCTGTGTAATAACGACCCAAGTCCGGATCGTTGGTCTCAATATATTTGTGCACAATTTCTGGAAACCAAAAATCGTAAAAGTGCAAACCTAGAAACGCAAGGATGACCAAACCAGAAATTATCATATTTCGTGATGCCCAACTAGAATTTCGGTTCCCTTTAAACGATTTGTATTTTATCTGTCGAGCCCTGTTGTTCTGAATTTCAAGAACAACTCCCATGATAAAATGAAAGAGGACTCCTAAAATCAAAATCGGCTGAAAAATAAACTGCACTATGGGATTGGTGCCCATAAAATCTGACCAGGAATTAAATGTTTCCGGGCTAAATACCGAGGACAGGTTGATCGTTAAATGTTGCGCTAGAAAAACGATAAGAAACAGGCCCGAAAGAGCCATAGCCACTTTTCTGGCTATTGAGGTAGAAAATATTGCCATTACAGTATTTTTTCAGGAATAGGTAGACAAAAATACGCCCGAAAGATATTGTTGCCAAACATTCACCCCGCTTTACTGCGTATTTAGAATTGATTTAAATACATTTTGAAAAATTCCTCCTTCAAAGTCTTCAATTTAATGTAAATATTCTGAGAAGAAAATTCTATTCCATACAAATGCTACCTTTGTATTTATGAAAATATTGATTGTAGAAGACGACCACACCCTAAGCCAAAACATCTGTGAGGCACTCAAGGCCGAAGGATTTTTTCCACATCCGGTTTACGATGGTCTTTTGGCCGAACGCTTGCTGAGAAAGGAAAACTGTATCTGCATTGTGATGGACGTAAACTTGCCCGGAAAAAACGGCTTTGACCTATGTAAAAGTTTTCGAGAACACAATAAACATACACCCGTGATTATGCTAACGGCCTTTGCGGAATTGGAAGATAAGGTGCAAGGTTTCGATTGTGGTGCAGATGACTATCTTACCAAGCCTTTCTTTATGCGGGAACTGATTATCAGGATCCAATCGCTAATAAAACGCAATCAAAAAGAGGCTATCCATCTTTCCAATCCTGTATTGGTTTCTGGTGATATCAGCTTAAACACCACGCAAAAAAAGGTGCTGCGGCAAGGAAAGGAAATCGCACTCACCCCCAGAGAATATCAAATCTTGTTAAAATTGATGGAACAAAGTGGAGAAATCGTTTCCAAATCGCAATTAATAGAAAGTATTTGGGGAGGATCGTTTGAGGCAAACACCAACACTATTGAGGTATATATGAATTTCCTGCGAAATAAACTGGACAAGCCTTTTGGAAAAAACACCATCAAAACCAAAATAGGATACGGCTATTATTTAGATCTAAATGAAGATTAAAAACAAAATACGCATTTATTTTTCAACTTCGGTAATTGCCCTTACAGCACTTTCGTCAGTCATAATCTATGTGCTCTTCGCCGAATTTCGGGAGGAAGAATTTCAACAGCGTCAAAAGGAAAAAGCAATTTACACCTTAGGTTTGATCGTGGAATACAAAGAACTGAGCGAGAATTTAAGTGCTATAATGGACAGGCTCACTATCCATGATTTCTACGATGAAAAAATGCTGATTTACGATCAAAACAAACAACTCATTTACAAAAGCGTGGATGACCTCCCAATAGAGGAGGCGGCAACAATGCTGAACGAACTTTCTCCAGCCAACCAATGGATAGAAACCAAGGAAGAAAAATACGACGTAATCGGGATGTATCTGGAAAGCGAACAAAAACAATTCTATGCTCTTAGTAAGGCCTATGACGCATTCGGCTATACCAAACTCAATTTTTTGAAAAATGCACTCATCATCATTTTCGTTATTATAACGGCCATAGTGCTATTTATTTCCCATTATTTATCTCGAAAAATATCAAAGCCATTAACAGATTTAGCCGAAACTGTAGCAATCCTCAATATAAATGATAAAAATTTTAAAGGGTTGGCTACAGATACCACTTCCTTTGAACTGAGGTATTTAAGTGAAAAATTCAATCAGCTTTTGGCACGTACGAATGATGCCTTTGCATTTCAGAAACACGCTGCACAGCATATTTCCCACGAATTGAAAACACCAATCGCTGTTTTGGTTTCTGAATTGGAACGCGCCAAGAATATTA
>Ga0079223_10000110_pt1 | contig 30346 bp, 35 predicted proteins | sample Stecom2011_FD_75072 | JGI IMG/M metagenome (GOLD analysis project Ga0079223, IMG submission 75072) | Agricultural soil microbial communities from Utah to study Nitrogen management - Steer compost 2011 | ecosystem: Environmental > Terrestrial > Soil > Agricultural land | place: USA: Utah...
CTTCCACCTTCGATGTGGGTTGTTTGCCTTTATTGAGTCGATTGTAAATCGACATGGCACGCTTTTTTTGCTCGGCTGTCGGCGTTACCCGTACCGACTCATACCCCACAAGCTGGCCATTCTCATGCATGGGCGTCACGTATGCGCTCACCCAGTAGTAATCACCATTTTTACGACGGTTTTTTACCAAGCCCATCCAAGGTTGATTTTTCTTTAGCGTATCCCACATATCTGCAAAGGCTGCAGGTGGCATGTCTGGGTGGCGTATTATATTATGTGGTGCACCTTGTAATTCTTCTGCGCTATAGCCACTGACTTCGCGAAAACGCTCGTTAAAATAGGTAATAACGCCACGTTTATTGGTTGCAGATATAAGCCTGTCATTGGGTTCTAATTTATATTCATTGAGTGTTACAGGTTCATTTCTTCTCATGACTGGGACTTGTCTCCTACTACTGCCGTAAAGCCCTACCACTTTTGGTAGCTACCAACATACCACAAGAGTATAGTTCTTAATAAGTATTTCATATCCTTACCGTTGATCTACATCAAGTTAAATCTAGCTAGATAACAACAATGTGGCTCATTGAAACCCAACCTAAAGATGCTAAAGTTGCAGTATCTGTAGTAACAACCTGGAAAACTTAATTATGTCGATCAGTTTAGGGCCCTTTGGCTTTGCTGTTTCTCACATTATTTTCTTTATTGCCTGCGCGGTTGCGCTTAGCTTGGCGGCTTGGTTCGGGCGTAAACGCAACTTGCCTGTTAGTGATGCTGTTTTTCGGGTACTGGCGGTTACTTTAATTGCTGCGCGCATTAGTTTTGTGCTGCGCTACTACGACATGTATTTCCCCACACCATGGCAAATATTTAATGTGCGCGACGGTGGCTTCGATTTCTGGAGTGGTGTTGCCGTTGGTGCGTTAATGCTTGGTTGGGAAGTGTTTCGCCGCCGCCCAATGGCGATGCCACTCATTGTTGCCAGCCTAGCGGGTTTAGTTATGTTCACGGGATTACAGTTTGCCCACGACCAACAACGGGCTAACAAACCCTATATTCCACAGTTAACCTTACAAAGCATGAGTGGCCAACCGGTACAACTTGCCCAAGCCTACCAAGGTGAAGGTGTTATTATTAACCTATGGGCCACTTGGTGCCCGCCCTGTGTTCGTGAAATGCCATTGCTAATGGACGCCCAACAGCGCTGGGCTGACATTCGCGTGGTTCCCGTGAACCAAGGTGAAGGTGCTGTGGCAATACAGGCATTTTTTACTGAACACGAGCTGGCCTTTGAGCATGCGCTGATCGACCAAAAGAGCCAGCTTTCTAACGCTATTGAAAGCTTTGTATTGCCAACAACCTTGTTTTTTAATGCCAAGGGCTTGCTTGTCGATAGCCACGTAGGTGAACTCTCAGTGGCACGGTTAGCACAAGGTGTGAATATAATTCGTGCCGCTACAGAGCCAGTTGAAGCGCCGGAGTAATCAACCCAGCGCTTGAATTGCTCTTTGTAAGCCTGCCACGGTTAATGGGAACATGCGCTGCTGTACTAAGTCGTTCATCATGCTAATCGACGGGTAGTAGCGCCATCGCTCTTGAGGTTGCGGGTTTAACCAAGCAACCTTGCTAAAGTGATTGGTTAGCCGTTGCATCCAAACCGCTCCTGGCTCTTCGTTCCAATGCTCGACGCTACCTCCTGGGTAAGCTATTTCGTATGGCCCCATCGTGGCGTCGCCAACAAAAATAAGTTTATAGTCGCTGCTATAACGGTTCATCAGTTCTTTCGTTGGAATACCTTCTTGGTAGCGCCGCTTATTTTCCTTCCACACAGACTCATATACGCAGTTATGAAAGTAATAAAACTCAAGGTGCTTAAACTCAGAGCGCGCGGCGGAAAAAAGTTGTTCACATTCATAAATATAGTCGTCCATGGAACCGCCCACGTCGAACAGCAACAGTACTTTTACCGCATTATGGCGCTCAGCTTGCCATTGCAAGTCGAGCAAGCCGCCCTTGCGCGAAGTGGCTTGAATGGTGCCATCTAAATCCAGTTCAGTTGCAGCCCCGCTACGCGCAAAGCGGCGTAATGCCCGCAATGCCACTTGAATACTACGGTTGTTGATCACTTCGTCTGTGTCGAGATCGCGAAATTCACGTTTATCCCACACCTTCACAGCCCGTCGCGCATTATTCCCTTCCTGCCCAATACGCACACCTTCTGGGTGGTAACCATAAGCGCCAAACGGCGACGTACCACCTGTACCTATCCATTTACTACCGCCTGCATGGCGCTCTTGCTGCTCGGCTAAGCGCTCTTTAAATTGCTTAATAAGCTCATCAAGCCCACCTAAACTTTGTAGTTTGGCTTTGTCTTCTGCAGTCAGCTCCCGTTGCAAGCCACGAGCAAGCCAGTCTTCCGGTATCGCATTGGCAATATCGACTTCGGCCACGCCTTCAAAGTAATCGGCAAAAGCTCGGTCGAAACGGTCGTAATAGCTTTCGTCTTTCACCAATAAGGCACGCGACAGTTCATAGAAGGATTCTACATCGGCGAAAATAACATTACGTTCAAGTGCCTCGAGCAGGTCGAGTAATTCGGTAATGCTGGCTTTTACCCCGTAACGGCGTAAACAAAAAAAGAATTCAATGAGCATTTAGCGCCCCTGACGACGTGCCATAAAGGCGAGCTTTTCGACCAGCTCTACGTCTTGCTCATTTTTTAGTAAGGCTCCAAACATCGGCATTAAACCGCCCTTGTCGTGGGCTTCGCGTAGCTGTTCGGGTTGCATGTCTTCAGCTAGTAATAGTTTCAGCCAATCGAGTAATTCAGACGTTGACGGTTTTTTCTTTAGCCCTGGCGCTTCTCGCAGCTCAAAGAAAACTTCTAATGCTTGTGCTAATAAGCGCGGCTGAATATTGGGGAAGTGTACATCCACAATTGCCGCAAGGGTTTCTGGCTCGGGAAAACGAATATAGTGAAAAAAGCAGCGGCGTAAAAAAGCATCAGGAAGCTCTTTCTCGTTATTCGAAGTAATGATTACAATAGGCCGCTGTTCCGCCCGAACATGCTCGCCAGTTTCGTACACATGAAACTCCATTTGGTCGAGTTCATGCAGTAAGTCATTCGGGAACTCAATGTCCGCCTTATCTATTTCGTCGATTAACAATACGGGCCGTTGCTCGGCAGTAAAAGCTTGCCATAATTTGCCTGGCTTTATGTAGTTGCTAATGTCGTGTACTTTTTCACTGCCCAGCTGGCTGTCGCGCAAGCGTGATACCGCATCATATTCGTACAGGCCCTGTTGTGCTTTGGTGGTAGACTTTATATGCCAACGTAATAAGTTGGTATTTAAACTAGCAGCCAGCTCTTCTGCAAGGCGTGTTTTACCTGTACCCGGTTCGCCCTTAAGCAAGAGTGGTTTTTCTAAAGTGATCGCTGCATTAACCGCAAGCGCAAGTTCACGCGACACAATGTAACTGTCGGTGCTTTTAAATTGTGATGAAGTAGATTCAGCGGACTGCGAAGATGACATGAAATTGAGCCTCCTAAAACAACAGAAGGCTCAATGATAACGTAACTTAAAAAAGAATGAGGGTTATTTCTTACCCGAAGTAAATAAGCCGCCTACACCAATAATAATAGCGACAGCACCTGCAATAATAAACAATATGGTATTGTCCGTTGGCTGATTGGTTAAAGTTTCAGTCACCTGTGAGGAGAATGACTGCTTCTCTTGCCAACCGAAATACACCAAAATAACGCCCACTGCTAAAATTGCTGCAAAAATAATTCTATTCATCTGTAGCCTCTTTTTTATTGTTGTCGCAAGCGACGGTACGAAAAAGTGTAGAGCAGCATTTAAATTATGCAACCTTAACGCTATAACTTGCAGTTTTTTTTAATTCATGAAGAATGACTACATTGAACGTAGCCAACGAGGCTACAACGAAAAAGGGACGCGTCCTGAAGCAATGGTTATAAATGTATGGCTGTAAAATCATGGTCGTTAGCGGAACGTGAACGCTTAGCACAAGCCCACTTTGTGCAAGCAAGCCGCGACGCCAAGCAAGGTAAAATGTTGAGTGCTGCGCGGCATTTTCGACGCGCTGCGTTACTCGGTAATCGACGGGCTATGTATTACCTTGGTATTCAGTTTTTACAAGGCAAAGGCGTACCGCGTAGTGCGTACCATGCTTTTTGTTGGTTAACCCTCGCCGACGTTTTTGAAGACCCTCAAGCCGCTAACGCTTTAAAAAAAGCCAGCGCCGAACTAACCGCTCGCGAAGAAATTCTTGCTTCGCGTTTAGCGGCAGACCGTTTTGAACAAATTTGCGACCTTGAAATTGGCGACAGTTTTCAAGACCAAAGCTTCACTCGCTGAGAAAGCTCACCATTTTCTAACCAAGTAGCAAACTGCTCCGCCATTTCATAACCCGCATCAGTGGCTTTTTGCCAATACGCTTGCCGCGCCCCTGAATCTAAGTTAGCAAAGTCGTTTCTATCGGGAATTTTTCCATAGGGTAAACGATCGATAAATTCCTGTGTTGGCACAATATTAATCATTTGTGGCCAAAGTGCTCCCGTTGAACGGCGGTTTAACTTTTTATCAAACCAGCCAGGAATAACCTCGCGTTGAAAATGCGGGTATAAAATAAGCCCTTGTTGTTCGCTTAAGTCGAGATCAAAATGGTAATCCGTTACTCCCCCGTCGCGATACATACCGCGAGGCGCACCTGGAATATCTTTTACTCCCGCAAGCACCATAGGTATTGAGCCTGTGGCTAACAAAGCATGACGAAAGTTGTCATGAGTAAGCTCCACATGGCGTGTCGGTAAGTCATTCCAGCTTTTACCAAGCGGCTTACTCGCTGGGTGATGAAAAACAACACGGTCGAAATGATGGCCAAGATATTTTCGTTTTACTATATTGGCTGTTGCCGCGGCCACTAAACCAAGCCCTTGCGCAAATCGATTTTCAAGTGCCGCTATGCCCTTACTCCGGGCTACGATCATGTGATGTCGGTAGTCTGTTTGGCTTAAGATTTGATCGACAGCTTCGTCGGTGACATAGGTTTGAAGTAATTCAATTGCTTTGTCGGTAATTTCTTCAACATCGGGCTTGGCACTGTACACGGTGGCTCGATAAAGTTCGGAAAACTGACGGCTGGCAGCAACTGGGTCGGCTTGCCCTAAACTAGCAAAACGCCAGGCTCCCGCTGAAGTACCTAGTAAATTAAGTGGTGTCGCGCGGCGCTTGAAGTAATCGCCAAATAAAAAGTTGTCAAAACCCTGTAAAATAAACCACTTAGGACCGCCTGAAGCACCGAGCATCAACTGAATGTCGTCAGGCTGTAAGCCATGTTCTTGTATATGCTGAAAGGCCTGTTTTCCAGCTCTTACTTCAACCCAATCTGTCATCGTAACTCCTTTTATAGCGCGCGTTTACGCTCTGCAAGTATTTCTAGGCCAAGTACAATGGCAATCATTGTTACACCTAAATACATGTTTGGCAGTCGGCGTAATGTGTCGGCTAACAGAGGCGTTAACCAGCTCAGTAATAAACCATAACCAAAGGCACACAACAGAATAAAAATAAACGTACGTACGACAAAGTTATAATGGGAAATTTGTCGCTTCACAGCATTGTTAATATTATTGCCGTACAACACCAATAAGGTTGCCACTACCATCATGGCAACTTGGTAAATGTACGGGCGTAAATACATAGTGAGATGCAATAAAATGTCTTCAAGCATAATTAGAATGTTCCCGCAGAAAAGCCGTCAGTATACCGTACTCAAATGGCTTTTCCATCGCTGCCGTTTTCAAGCTGCAAGCTTGTTTCGGCAGTGGTATCATTCCTCCACAATTTATTTAGGGTTTCGCTGTTTATGAAATTTGTTAGTTTTAATATCAATGGTCTTCGCGCTCGTTTGCACCAGCTGCAAGCACTCATCGACAAACACCAACCAGACGTTATTGGCTTACAAGAAACGAAAGTTCACGACGAAGCTTTTCCTTTGGAAGCAGTTCAAGCCATGGGTTACCACGTTTACTTTCATGGTCAAAAAGCCCATTACGGCGTTGCTATGTTAACCAAAGAGCCGGCCGAAAATGTTACTTATGGCTTCCCTACCGATGAAGAAGACGCTCAACGCCGCATGATTATGGTGACAGTGCCTGCATCAAATGGCGGCACTGTTCGCGTCATGAACGGTTACTTCCCACAGGGTGAAAGCCGAGACCACGAATGGAAGTTTCCAGCAAAAGAAAAATTCTATGCCGATTTAATGACCTATTTAAACGAACATGAGTCTGTCGACGAGCCACTGATTTTAATGGGTGATGTAAATATTTCTGCAACCGACAATGACATTGGTATTGGTGAAGCCAATGCAAAGCGTTGGTTGCGCACGGGTAAATGTAGTTTCTTACCTGAAGAGCGGGAATGGTTTCAACATTTAATGGCTTGGGGCTTGCACGACACTTGGCGCGAGCGTAACCCAGACGTCACCGACCAGTTTAGCTGGTTTGATTACCGTTCACGTGGTTTCGATGACAACCGTGGTTTACGCATTGATGGTGTTTATGCAACGCCAAAACTTGCAGCTAAATGCGTTGACACAGGCATCGACTATGAACTGCGAGGTATTGATAAACCTTCAGACCACGCTCCTATTTGGAGCCAGTTCGACATTTAAAAACAAGCTCTAAAGGCTCCCGCTCCCGGCTAATAGTCGTGGGGCGGCAGCTGTTTTAATGCTTTTTTTAACACCCGCGCAAGATCGATATAACAAGGGCCCGGCCGATGGCTTGGCAAGCGTATATCGTCCCCTTTAGTGTTTAACTTTTCTTTTAACTCTGTATACCAACTCTCGAGTGGCAAAGGTAATCGTGCATAGGCTCGTTGCCCAAGCCAGTAGTAGCCTTGTAAAGGCAGCACTAAAATAAATAAACTTGCAGCAAGTATTTGCGGCAAGTAATCAAGGCCTAAATATTGCCACTGTACGAACGCATTCGCAAAAGCAGCCACAGGTAACCATCGCACCCCAAGTTTAGTTAGCGGCACAACCCGAGACTCAGGTAAGTTACCCACCACCGCATGTTTTGGCCAAAGTTTCATATAGCGTCGACCACGCTGTAAGGTATTCCACATAAACTACTCTATTTCACATAAACCATAAGCCTTAAAACTTATGCTGGATAATAACCTATTTGTGTTCTTTTTAGGCACTTAAAGAAGAATAAATAATCATACGTTCATTTCCCGACCAATTTACTAATTCGTTATTTAACAATCCTTTACCGAACTTCGACCAGCTAGTGCACAGAGTTATCCACAGAAAACGTGGATGATGTGTAAAAGCCTGACTTCTCGATGCGCTCGTGGCACAATTAACCCAATAAATAACACCTGCATACTTAGTGTTAGAGTGCCTGTTATGAAAGAACTTGTGCAACAGCCTATTGATTGGTTTAAACGTTTTGTAATTGCCTCGCCTATTACTGGGCGCTGTTTACCATTGCATGATATTAACAGTGCACCTTTACAATTAGGTGCATGGGGTACCGGAGTGGCTTTAGCACCAGGTAACCAACGTGTGTATAAGCTACCCGGTTGGGAATGTCATTCTGTGTCCGCAGACCGCCGTGATTGGTATTTGGTAGCAAACGAACAAGGTGCAACACTTAAAATTCATTTACGTATTTGGCCACAAGAGACGGATTTGCCCATTGCCTTTGAAAGCGATGACGATGACACCTTGTTTACATTGTCTCCTCACGTGTTTCATGGTGCCGGCTCTTGTTTAATTTCCATGACAGTCCCCCATCATCCAAAGTTAAGCTGGCATCCGCGCTATGGTAAAGTAACCGCCTTGTCGTCGGCACCTATCACCTTATATGCAGGCGCTGTTTTACCCGCTGAAGAAAGTAATGAAAAGGAATAATAATGACCACTCTGTTTGGTATTAAAAATTGCGATACTGTAAAAAAAGCACGCCGTTGGCTTGATAATGCGAACGTAAACTATGAGTTTCAAGACGTTCGAGATTCACCTCTTACTGCAGATACACTTCAAGAATGGCTTGGACAGGTTGGTGAAACTACCTTACTAAATACTCGCAGCACCACTTGGCGTAACTTACCGGAGCACGATAAAGGCGAGCGCACCTTGCCACGCACTATAGAGTTATTACAAGAACACCCAACCCTTATAAAACGCCCTGTATTAGTGCACAACCAAGGCATTGAGGTTGGTTTTAAAGACGCGCGCTACGCGGAAATTTTTGCATGAGCGATCACCCAACTTTAACTTTAGCTCGTGAACTGATTGGCCGACAATCGGTCACCCCAAACGACGCCGGCTGCCAATTACTCATTGGCGAACGCCTCGCCGCCTTAGGTTTTAGCCTTGAAACTATGGTGTTTGAAGACACGACCAATTTATGGGCGCGGCGCGGTACGGCTAAACCCGTATTTTGTTTTGCCGGCCATACAGACGTTGTGCCAGCTGGCCCATTGCAAGCTTGGAATACTCCCCCTTTCACGCCAACCGACATCGGTGGTGTTCTTTATGGCCGCGGTGCAGCCGATATGAAAGGTAGTTTGGCGGCTATGTTGGTCGCCGTTGAGTCTTTTGTTAAAAATAATCCAGATCACGAAGGCAGTATTGCCTTTTTGATTACCAGCGATGAGGAAGGCCCTTTCATTAACGGTACAACCCGAGTGATTGACACGCTTGAAGCCCGTAATGAAAAAATAACCTGGTGTATTGTCGGTGAACCTTCAAGTACGAACGTATGTGGCGATGTGATTAAAAATGGTCGGCGCGGCAGCCTAAGCGGTGATCTAACCGTATTTGGCGTGCAAGGTCATGTGGCATATCCTCATTTAGCGGAAAACCCAGTGCACACTATTGCGCCTATTATTACTGCGCTAACCAACGAGGTTTGGGATAACGGCAACCATGCCTTCCCTGCGACTACTTTGCAGATATCTGATATACAAGCCGGCACTGGTGCCAGTAATGTCATTCCAGGCGAGCTTTCCATGCAATTCAATTTACGTTTTTCAACTGAAAACACGGCTGAGAAGCTTATGGAGAGAATTACAGCGATCTTGCAGCGATATGCATTAAAGTATGAACTCAACTGGAAGTTAAATGGTCGCCCATTCTTAACGGACGGCGGTCACTTACTGGCCGCAACGGTGAAAGCGGTTGAAAAAGCAACCGGTATAACACCAGAATTATCTACCGCTGGTGGCACATCAGACGGTCGCTTTATTGCACCAACAGGCGCTGAGGTTCTTGAGCTTGGCCCGGTGAATAAAACAATTCACAAGGCAAATGAATGCGTTAGCCATAGCGACCTAATTAACTTAACAGCTATGTACGAATATACGCTGGAGCATTTACTGTGCAAAATACGGTAGTGACCAACGCCCACTTATACGGTTTGGATGAAACAAAGCTAATTGTGTGCGATACACTCGGCGCAAATGAGCAGAAGTTACATATTGACGCTGCCGCGGCGTTTAAAGAAATGCAAATTGCCGCAGTACAGGCCGGTGTAAGCTTACATATTGCCAGTGGTTTTCGTTCGTTCGCGCATCAGCAGCGCATTTGGGAATATAAATTCCATCATGAAAGCCGTCAGGCGCTGTCGAACGAAGAGCGCATTGCCGATATTTTACGTTGGTCAGCCCTACCCGGCACCAGTCGCCACCACTGGGGAAGCGACTTTGACGCCTATGACAGCGCTACCATTGAACGTTCAGCACTCACTCTTGAACCGTGGGAATATGAACAAGGCGGGCCTTGCCATAAGCTTTTCCTTTGGCTTGAAAAAAATGCGCCACGTTTTGGTTTTTATCGACCTTACGATCAAGATCGTGGTGGCGTCGCCCCCGAACCTTGGCATTGGAGTTATGCACCACTGTCCAGCATATATTTAAGCGAGTTTAATAGTCATCATTTACGTGCTGTATTAGCACAAGCACAGCTCTCTGGCTTAACAGCCGAGTCTGATTTAGACAATTATTTACATGCCTATGTGCAAACGTACGTAATGAACGTCGCCACAGCGAATATTTAAGAGGAAAATTGAATGTTACCCACTTGGGCTATTGTGACCATTATCGCCGTTGTTTTTCTATTTATTATCGGCAATATACTGATGGTAAAAGAAACAGCTAAAATGAAAATGCCTGATCTTCTTGGTAAGCAAAAGCAAGCCGACCAAGAAGCCCAGGCAAAATTAAAACAAAACGAAACGAAACAGAACGATTAGTTTACGCAGGTAACTCAACGCCAAGGCGGTTCGCTACTTCTTCGTATGCCTCAACAACTCCACCTAAGCCTTGGCGAAAGCGGTCTTTATCAAGTTTTTCTCGGGTTTCTTTGTCCCATAAACGGCAGCCGTCTGGGCTAAATTCGTCGCCTAAGATCACTTGCCCATTCATCACACCGAACTCAAGCTTATAGTCAACAAGCAACATGCCAGCGTCGTCAAACAAAGCATTTAACACAGTATTTACGGCGAAGGTTAAACGTTTCATTTCCGCAAGCTGTTCCGCAGTGGCCCAGCCAAAAGCTATTGCATGGCTTTCGTTGATCATTGGGTCGTGTAACGCGTCGTTCTTTAAGAATAGTTCAAAGGTAGGTGGGGTTAGGTTAATGCCCTCCTCCACACCTAAACGACGAACCAGCGAGCCTGCAGCAATGTTACGCACCACACATTCCACTGGAATCATATCAAGATTTTTTACCAAACATTCAGTGTCCGACAACAAGCGTTCCATTTGTGTTGGAATGCCTTCAGCAGCCAATTTTTCCATAATAAAATGGTTGAATCGGTTGTTAACCATGCCTTTACGAGCAAGTTGTTCAATACGCTCACCATCAAACGCAGAGGTGTCGTCACGAAACTCCAGAATTAAAAAGTTTGGGTCGTTAGTGGTATGCACTGTTTTGGCTTTACCACGATACAATTCACTTTGCTTTTCCATAATTTTCTCTTCGCTTATTCTTGAGCGTTAGCGCTGTACGCTAAATGCGTCAGCAACCATTGGCAACCACTGTTCAAGGGTTTCTTGCGGTAATGTATCGCCATCAATTTGTGGTGTTAAGTAAACAGTGCCGTTTACTTCATCGACTCCGAATATCAGTTCTGTACCGTTCGCAAGGTCCAGTTCACCCACTTGTTTTTTCTTCCAAAATGCTAAGGCATGATACCAACGGCGCTTACCAAAGGGCTCGTAGCTTACGTAGTACATGCCTTCCGACTGATTCAAGTCGTCAACCACAAAATTCAGCTGTTCAAATACACCAGGTAATAATACCCAAATACTGTTGAATTCTGCTTCTAAGGTAAATGCAGCATTACCACTTTCGGTTTGCCCCACCAAGACCTCAATGTCTTCTTGTGTAAACACAGCGCGATCGGTGCGGTATGTACGTTCCATAGCAATACTAAGGTCGTTAAGTAATTTAGCTTCAAAACTACGTGTAAAGTTCATCGGTAGTTTTTGTGGTTCACCGTCATAAAAATAAGCCGGTTCAATAACCTTGGCTTCTAGCTCGCCACTTCGACCATGGCTAGCCATAGTTAAACGCAACTCTACCGACTGCTCTGATTCACTTTTAATACGCTTGTTAGCAAATAAATTAGTGAATCCAGGACGACGGATAGACGACTCTAAATGGCGAAAACGCTCAATACGAATAACGCCTTGCTCTTCGTCTGCTTCATAAGGCGTGTCGAACTCTTCAACCATAGTTAGTAAGTGTGCCCAAATACTTGCTTTAAGGTTATTAACGCCATCGATGGCATCAAAGTAAATGATCGATTCCCGTCGGCCTTCTTCTATTCGGCTTCCCGGAGCAGCGGCTATCACTTGTAACGGCGGGCGAATGCCAATTTCAGAACCCAATGCAGCCTTGTTGTTCGGCGTAGTTATTTCTGGAATCAAATATTTATTATTCGCATTCTGCAGTTCTAATTCGTCGGTGCCCTCTAAGGCTTTTTCGGCTTTAATATCGAGATAGTCGAAATTTCCTTCTGCGACATTTCGTTGGCTACTACAAGCAGACAACGCCAATGCGGCACATACAGGCAAAATTAACTTAGCTTTCATCGGTACTCCGTGAATTTAATAAACCAGCGGCTTCTAAGGCTTGTTCGATTACTTTTTTGCTCGCAAGTTCCGGAGAACATAGAGGTAATCGATAAACTTCTGCCAACCAACCTAAGCGCGCCATTGCCCACTTCACCGGGATAGGGTTTGCTTCAATGAAAAGAATGTCGTGAATAATACGCATTTGTGCGTCTGCCGCTTCTGCTGCTTCACGTTCACCACGGCATGCTGCATCAACTAACTGCTTCATTAACTTGGGCATTATATTTGCCGTAACACTTATAACGCCATGACCACCGGCTAGCATAAATTCACAAGCAGTAGGATCATCGCCACTGAGCTGAATGAAGTCGCGGCCACAAAGTTCTTTTATTTTTTGTACTCTCGACACATCGCCACTGGCTTCCTTAATACCCACTATATTAGGTATTTTCGCCAGTTCAGCAACAATTTCAGGCAACAAATCTGAGCAGGTGCGCCCAGGTACATTATAAAGAAGCTGAGGTAAGTCGCTTGCAGCAGCAATATGGCTGTAGTGTTCGTACAAACCTTTCGGGCTAGGTTTGTTGTAATAAGGCGATACATTGAGAAAACCGTCGATACCTAATGGCGCGATACGCTCAGTAAGTTGCACGGCTTCAGCGGTTGCGTTTGAACCGTTGCCAGCAACCACTTTAACACGCCCTGCTGCTACCTCAACGGTAGCCCGCACCACGTCCACATGCTCATCATGCGTCAAAGTGGTAGACTCACCTGTGGTACCTACAGATACAATTGCATCGGTGCCCTGCTGAATATGAAACTCAATCAATTCGGCTAATAATGCGTAATCAACGTTACCCTGGGGCGTAAATGGAGTGACAAGTGCCACCATACTGCCAGTTAACATAGCTGCTCCCTTCGGAATTTAGCGCATAATATTACGTTGACACTCTAGTAATGACAAGGGCTCAACACTGGTCAATCAATAATGCTCATGTTAATAATTCAGCACACATAAATTTAGGAGTACTTAATGAAACGTTTACAAGCAGGCGATAAAGCACCTAACTTCACGTTACCCAACGAACATGGCGAAGCAACAAGCCTGGCCTCTTTGTTAACGCAGGGCCGTGTACTACTGTATTTCTACCCTAAAGCAATGACACCAGGGTGTACTGTGCAAGCACAAAATTTACGCGATCAAAAACAAGCACTTGCTGATAAAAACACCATTGCTGTTGGTGTAAGTATTGACGCGCCCAAGCGTTTAGCCAAATTTACAGAGCGCGATGAACTAAACTTTACTTTGTTAGGCGACGAAGACCACGCCGTCGCTGAAGCCTTTGGTGTTTGGGGCCTGAAAAAATTCATGGGCCGCGAATACGACGGCATTCACCGTATTAGCTTTTTAATTGAGCAAGACGGTACCATTAGTAAAGTATTCGATAAGTTCAAAACTAAAGACCACCATGAAGTGGTTCTAGCCGCTCTTTAACGGTTATTAAGCGACAACAACCAAGAGCAAGCCTAGTCTTGCTCTTTTGCTTCTATTTTCATTGCATGTTCAACATGGTGTAACTGGCTCGAAAACGCTGTTAGTACAGCCTTCACCAAGCTTGCTAATGGAATGGCAAAGAACACTCCCCAGAAGCCCCATATCGCTCCAAACACGAGCACTGCGGCAATAATATATACTGGGTGTAGGCTAACCGCCTCAGAAAATAGTAAAGGTACCAATACGTTACCGTCGAGAGCTTGAATAACCATGTAGGCTATCATCAACCAAGCTAAAGTGGGCGCCATACCAAATTGAAATAAACCTACCAGAGCCACTGGAACTGTTACCACTGCAGCGCCTATATAAGGCACCAAAACAGAAAAGCCGACCAATATGGCTAACAGTGCCGAAAATCGCAAATCGAACATAGTAAACACAACAAAAGTTACACCACTGACAATGACTATTTCGAGTGATTTACCACGAATATAGTTCATAATCTGTGTGTTCATTTCAGAGCCTACTTGCTGAATAAGGCGACGTTGTTCAGGCAACACTCGAGAAAAGTGACCCAACAGTTCCCTTTTGTCTTTCAACATGAAGAACACCATCAGCGGCACTATAATTAAATAAACGAGCAATGTAGCCACAACAAATAAGGTACCCAACGATTTATCGAGAATACCCTGACCAATCTCTAACAAGCGTGTGTTAATACGCTGAGTAAACTCTTCGACTTGGCTTTGTTCAATAAATGCAGGTGCGTATTCTTGTGCTTTTTCCATTAAGTCTTGCCAAGCTTCAGCAATTAAAGGTAGCTCTCTCAATAACGCGGTGCTTTGTTGCCACACCACGGGCACTAAAAATACAATGAGTAAAATAAAAAAGGTCATAAACAAAGCGAAAACAAGGAGCGATGCGGGCAAACGATTAAAGCCTACTTTCTCTAAAATACTTACGGGCCATTCAAGTAAATACGCTAAGGCTACGGCAACGAGTACTGGTGCAAGTATGCTCCCCCAGAAAATAATTACCGCGAAACCAATAACCAGCAATAACGTAAGCGTCACTGTGTTTGGGTCTGAAAACCGACGTTGAAACCAATTTTTTAGATAATCCAACATACGTAATACATCCTTATGTGGGCTTCGCCCGAGTCAGCGCCAAGCAATGCCCGTTAGCTTATCACTTGGGCACTGATCGACATAGAATTTAGTTTCTCGTAAACTCATTGCATTCTACTGTGTTCATGGAACAGATCCAAAGGCTTGTGGTCTGACTAGACAATCAAGCCAAGGTAAACAAACAACAATAGGTCATATAAGGAACTCATGATACCGACAGGCATTACTTTCCGTGCATCTCGCACCCAGTCGCGCGTTAAGTCTCGCACAAAAACATTTTTATCAAAAAGCGTGCTCTGTGTCGGCCTTATGTTTTTTAGCTGGTCAATGAGCAGTTCAAGTTACGCCCAACAACAGCGTAACGACATTCCTGCTATTGGCGTAGCCGGTGGCGTTACCATGTCCATCGACCGTGAACGTATTCTCGGCGACTTTTATATGCGCGAAATTCGTAATTTAGCGCCCCTCGTTGACGACCCAGTGCTGCGTGAGTTTCTAAATGGGGTTGGCCATAGACTTGTTAAGCATACGGACAATGTTAACTATCCATTTAACTTCTTTATTGTGCGCGATGATTCCATTAACGCCTTTGCATTTTTAGGCGGTTATATTGGTATTCACACAGGGCTTATTTTAGAAGCTAAAGATGAGTCGGAACTGGCTGCTGTTCTCAGTCACGAAATTGCACACGTTACCCAACGGCATATCGCCCGAAACATGGAGCGTATGGCGCAATCTTCATCGTTCACCATGGCTCAATTACTAGGCAGTATGGTGATCGCCATGATAAACCCCATTGCCGGCATGGCATCGTTAAGTGCCAGTATTGCGGGTTTACAACAACGCCAAATAAACTATACGCGCCAATTTGAACTTGAAGCTGACCGTGTAGGAATGGACTCTATTTATCGGGCAGGTTATGACGCTGAAGGCGCACCCCGTTTCTTTGGTCGGTTAGCTGCAAAATTTCGTTATTCCACGCAAATGCCACAAATGCTGGTTACTCACCCATTACCCGAAAGCCGTATTGCTGACACCCGTTCACGCGCTATGCAATATCCAGAACGTAACCTTGAACCTAGCCTTGGTTTCGAATTAGCTAAAATGCGGATTCGTGTTCGCTTTTCGACACGTTCAGCCAATGACTTATTGCTCGACTTAAACTCCGAGGCGAAGAAGGCTAGCCACCCTCATGATGTTGCTGCCATTAACTACGGGTTAGCTTTAACCATGTTCCGCCTTGGCCGTTACGATGAAGCCCTCGCGTATATTATGCCCTTACGTGACAGTGATATTTTTAATTTGTTCTATTTAGACACCTTAACCGATGTTTACTTAGAACTAGGCCGGGGTGACGAAGCCGTTGCACTGCTCACCAATGAATTTATCCGCCGACCGAACAACCAAGTGATTACCTTAAACTTGGCCTACGCTGCCAATTCTGTTGGTGATTACGATTTAAGCCGGCGCCTACTTACCAATTTTCTAATTCATAATAAAACAGACATGTTAGCGTGGAATTTGCTTTATGAGTCGCATCAAAAAAATGAACGTTCAGCAGAAATGCATGAAGCCTTAGCTGAAATTTTTGCATTACGGGGTAACTTTCGAAGTGCTATTGAAGAACTACATAAAGCTATTAGTAAAATACCCGAAGAACGTAATTTAAGCCGCCAACGGCTACAGGCGCGTATTGAACAATTCCGCGACTTGGAAGTTGAACGCAACCGTGTTGTTTAGCATATATCAATTAAGAGCTTAGGCGCTTTCACTTCCTGCTTCATTTCGGTAGTATCAGCCGCCTTAGCTACAGACCACATGAGGATGTTATGACTGCTATTGTTATTTTTCATAATCCGCGCTGTTCCAAAAGCCGCGAAACTTTAGCCTTACTGCAAGAGCAAGGGATTGAGCCGCAAATTATTGAGTATCTAAAAACGCCTCCTACAGCAGCGCAGTTAAAACAAACACTGGTCGCTTTAGGCATGTCAGCGAAAGACTTATTACGTAGTGGCGAAGACGAATATAAAACCCTTGAGCTAGCAAACTTTAGCGGGTCAGAGGACGCACTGATTGAATTGATGTGTGCACACCCGAAACTAATTGAGCGCCCTATTGTTATTAACGGCAACAAAGCTAAAGTTGGTCGTCCACCTGAAACTGTTTTACAAATACTGTGAACTCATTATGAAATTACCTACCCACTCAGGGTTTTATCGTAAGCTCACGCTTATAAGTTACTTGCCATTATTGGTGTTCGTGGTGTTGTGGCAAACAGTGTTCGCACCAAGCGAATTACTTAGCCTGCCACTTGCTTTAATTATGTTTGTTTTACCATTGCTGTTGCCGCTGCGCGGTATTTTAATGGGCAACCCTTACACTCATGCTTGGGCAAATTTCATTTTAATGCTCTATTTTTTACATGGCTTCACAACCATCTACACATTGTGGGAGCGTTGGTATTTACCCGTTATCGAATTAATCTTAACGACAGGGGCATTTGTTGGAGCAACCTACTACGCCCGCTATCGCGGACGAGAATTGGGCTTAGGCTTAAAAAAGAAAACAGTAGGTAACGCAGGGAAAATGCCTGATTAGAGGCTAAGCACTTGTTTTACGAAGGGCAGCGTTAATCGACGCTGCTCTCGCATCGATGCTTGATCGAGCGCTTCAAGGGTTTGCATAAGCCCTTGCATGCCACGGCTTAAGCGGCCTAGTAAAAACTCCGCAACACCGTCATTTAAAACCAGCCCTCGTGATTGCGCGTGCAATTTTAAAGCGGTAATTTTCTCCACGTCATTTAACGGTGCAAGCTTAAATTGTGTCGCTGCTTGCAAGCGCGATTGTAAATCAGGTAATGCGACATCCATAGCTCGCGCAGGTACGTTTGATGACCATAGCAAGTGCCCTTGCTGCCGATCAATAAAGCGATTAATTAACGCAAATAATGCTAACGCCCAATGACTGTTGCCGGCGACCGCCTCTATATTATCAAGTGCTAACAACTGCGCTGTTTCAAGCCCTTCCAAAAGCTCTGGCGGCTCGTTACTCAGCGCGTCGAGTGGTAGATACATACCTAACCCACCACGGCTTTGTACTAAGTCTGTCATTGCTGACAATAAATGGGTTTTCCCTGAGCCCTGCGGCCCGACAATTGCAGAATGCTGAAAGGGTGACGCTTCAACGCCACGTAAGTAGTTCACTGCTGTTTCGTTAGGTCCCGCTACAAACAATGAAAACTGGGCTAATTCGGGTAACTGCACCGGCAATGTTAACTGCGCCGATTTCTGCAATGTATTTTTCTTCAACGCAACCACCGATACTCCAATAAGCCACCGATAGAGCGACTCCAAGGGTCTTCAATACGTTGTAAACGCCGCTCGAGCTCTAACGATTGAGCAACACGCGCTTTATCACCGACTATTAGCAAGCTAAATTCTGCAGTTCCCTGATGGTAGCGCGTCATTGTCACACGTACCACGGGGCTTAAGTGACTTAACAATTTTTCTGCTGCTATTACTTGCTCTAATTGGCGAGCATTTAATAAACGTAGTGTTACTTCTTGTTGTTCTGAACCCGAAAAACTTACCGCATATTCACTTGCAACCTGTTCAACTAAGTCATTCGTAAGTGCGGCGCCAAGGTCGGCAAAGTTTGTTTGTTGCACTACCCCTGATGTGCGTAGGCTTCCTAGCACTAAACTCCACTCAGCAACCGGTACTCCATCGTTTTCAGTTAAACGTACCATAACCATACCATTGGCAGAATAACGCTGTGTGGCCGTAACTACAGGCTGCTCGAAGCGCCCCCACACGTCGCTGGCACTAATGGCTAAGCGGTCGGTTAGGTCAAGTAATGGAAATGATAAACTCAGGCCGCGTATTTTTGCCTGTGTTGCCAGAGCATCAACAATATCGTGACCGGTATCACGAGCTATCAACTCGATGGCAGCTCTACTTCCTGAATTGTCTTGTGCCGCAATCCAAACCATTATTTCTGGCCGGCGTGCACTCCACACAGAAACCCCCGTGTCGCGTAATAGTTGAATAACGCGTTCTTCATTAAAGCTTACTTGTAACAGGGTTTGTTCCTGCTCAGATGTATATCCATATTGGATAACGTAGTCGTTGGCACGGGACAGCTCGGAACGTATCGCGCTTCGTTGCAGTACATCGCTATGGCCAGACACTCGAATTAACACTTCAGCAAAACCGTCTTTCAATGCACGGTTGCGCTCCCCTGTGGTTTGCGAACTCACAGGAACGCGAGCGGTTAGCAGCTGTTCCATAGGGCTCGTATTGCGAGAATCGTCTTGCGCATGAGCCATTTCGCTGGTTAATAGGCTGCTAAATGCCAAACTCGCAAATAATATAAGCAACAAAGTAAAAGATGTAGTTCTATTCACCAAATTCGCCTTCCTAAGATTAGGGTTAGGATAATAAACACCCTAACACCGCTGAGCAAGTAACAAGCTGTGGAAATCAAGTGTATATGTGGCTCAAAACAGGCTTAAATGATAGTATAACTTGAATTTGCTCCGAACATTAGGTGTGTAATGTTACGTCAACAAGTTAAAGCCGTAAGTTCCCTGCTTTCAACCATGACTCTAATTGGTTTATGTGTGGGAATGACCAGTACTTTACTGAGTTTACGTGGCACATTAGAGGGTTTTTCTACGCTGACTATTGGTGTCATTATGTCGGCGTATTTCCTCGGTTACTTGTTTGGTTCGACTCGCGCACCAAAAGATATTCGTCGCGTTGGTTATATTCGCGCTTTTGGTAGTTTAGGTGCGCTCGCCTCTATTGCTGTACTTGTACAAGCCGTTTGGATCGACCCCTTTGTTTGGTTTGTAATGCGCTTTTTAAGCGGCTTTGCCCTTTCCGCTATGTTTGTTATCGCTGAAAGCTGGCTAAACACTATGGCCGACAACAAAAACCGGGGCGCTCTGCTCTCAGTTTACATGGTCTTGCTTTATGGCGGTTTAATCATTGGTCAACTCTTGTTGGGTATTGCCGATCCAGCAACCTTTATCCCTTTTGCTATTGTGGCCATGTTACTTAACTTATCGCTTATTCCTATTCTTGCTAGCGTTACTGTTGAACCAACCACCACGGAAGTAAAGAAGGTGCCTTTTCGCTTTTTACTTGAGCAGGCGCCATTAGGTATTGCAGCCACTTTTATTATTCAAGCGTGTTCAGCCATGTTCTACGGCGTAGGCCCAGTTTATGCCACTCATTTAGGTTTAAGTGTGCCACAGGTTACTATTTTCATGGCGGCGTTTATTTCTGGTGGTTTACTCGCCCAGCCGCCTATTGGCATGCTTTCTGATAAATATGACCGCCGAGCGGTGCTTGCAGGCTGCGCTGCCAGTGCTGCTGTCATTGCCATGATTTTGTCACAAGTAAGCGGTAAGTACCCCTGGCTTATTTATTTGGGAATGGCCATGCTTGGGGCGAGCTTACTACCTATTTACTCCCTTGCTATTGCGCACACCAACGATTTCCTTGAGCGCGATCAAATGCTTGGTGCCACTGGCACTATTATTAAAATAGCAGGTGTTGGATCAATTATTGGAGCACCCACCGTAGCGGCTATGATGCAATTTGGGGCTATCAATTACTTTTTTATACTCATGTCGGTTTTATCAGGCTTCGTTGCTATTTACGCCATGTACCGAATTGGCAAGCGTAAAGCACCAGTGGATCAGCCCTTATCGCCTTTTGCTAACTTAGCACCCGCGCAAGTATCAGAAGAAATTGTTCATTCAATGATTGAAGACACTATTGATGAGGAAGAAGAAGCGGCCAGCGACGCTCTTGTGGTCACTGGCCCACCTTTAGAAGACAAGCTCGATGAGGAAGAGGAATAACAATTAAGCCGATAACCACTCGTTTAATCGTTGCTTTGCTTCCTCTTGAATCGTTGCTAAATGTTCGGCACTTTTTAAGCTTTCTGCGTAAATTTTATACACAGGTTCAGTACCTGACGGTCGTGCTGCAAACCAACCATTTTCAGTGGTTACTTTCACGCCACCAAAACCTTCTTGGTTACCTGGTGCTTTCGTTAGTACCGCGGTCACGGTTTCCCCGGCGAAGCTTTCAAGCTCAGGTGGCTGTTCCACCAGTTCGTTAAACGCCATCATTTGCTCATAAGTGGCTTGCATGTCTAAGCGCGCATAATACGACTGACCATACTTAGCCTCGAGTTCGTGATAATACGCACTTGGGTTTTTACCTGTGGTGGCCTGAATTTCAGCCGCCAACAAGGCCAAAATCATACCGTCTTTGTCGGTGCTAAAAGGTTTACCTTCGCGGTCTAAAAAACTAGCCCCGGCACTTTCTTCACCGGCAAAACCAATTTTCCCGCTGGCTAAACCTTGGGCAAACCATTTAAAGCCCACTGGCACTTCCATTAGGGTGCGCTTTGCTCCAGCTACTACACGGTCAATCATTGCGCTAGACACTAAGGTTTTACCTATTAATGTGTCGCTCGCCCAGTTGCGGCTTTTAATTAAATAATCAATACATACCGCCAAAAAATGATTTGGGTTCATCAAACCTTCTGGGGTAACAATGCCGTGGCGATCGTAATCTGGATCGTTGCCCACGGCCAAATCGAAGCTGTCGCGCATCGCCAACATACCCGCCATAGCGTCTGCCGACGAGCAATCCATACGAATAGCGCCGTCTTTGTCTAAGGTCATAAATGAAAATGTTGGGTCTACATGGTCGTTCACAATCGTCAGGTTCAAACCATATTTTTCGCCTATAGCATGCCAGTAATGCATACCTGCCCCACCCATAGCATTTACACCAATATGTAAGTTCGCTTTCGCAATAGCTTCCATATCAATCACTTGCTCTAGGTCCGCCACATAGTCTGCGATCCAGTTACAACGCTTCAATTTTTTAGATGTTAAAGCTTGATCGTAAGCTACCACGTTCACGCCCATTAATTCGCTCGATAAAATAGCATTGGCATATTTTTCAATTACTGACGTTACGTCTGTGTCAGCTGGGCCACCATGGGGCGGATTGTATTTAAAGCCCCCGTCTTGCGGTGGGTTATGCGACGGAGTAATCACCACGCCGTCAGCAAGGTTACTCGTTTTACCTTGGTTCAAACGTAAAATTTCATGGCTAATTACCGGCGTTGGCGTGTAGCCCAAATCGTCTTGTACATGCACTTCAATACCGTTACCAATAAACACTTCGAGGGCTGTAATAAATGCCGCTTCAGAAAGCGCATGCGTGTCTTTGCCTAATAGCAGCGGCCCTGTAATGCCTTGGTCAGCACGGTAACCACAAATCGCTTGGCTCATAGCTAGTACATGAGCTTCGTTAAACGTATTTTTTAACGAACTACCACGGTGTCCAGAAGTACCGAATTTCACTTGCTGCGACACCTTACGTGGGTTTGGTTCGCGCACATAATAAGAAGAAATAAGCTCTGGAATATTAATTAAGTCACCGTGGGTGGCTAGCTGTCCTGCGCGTGGGTGTTTAGTCATTATAATAGGTCTCTTAGCTTTTCAGCTTCTGATAAGGTGTAGCCAAGCTCTTGCGCGGCACGCTTAAGCATTGCTTGCTTCTTGCTAGTGTTTGAGTTGGTAATTACCCAATATCCCGAACCTGGTACCTCTTTCGGGTTGGTGCTATTTCCTGATGCTTTGAGTTCTTCTTCGCAAGTTGCAAAATAAAGGCGGTTGCGCCCCCGAATGCGTAATACGTTTTCAAATTGTTGCGGGTGGCACTGGTAAAGCACGCTGAGTAAATAAAGGAAACGGCCAACTTTACCTTTTTGTGCCGTAAGCTCACCCTTTACGACCGCTTCAAGCGCAGTTTTAGTGGGCTCTGTTACTTTAGCTTCCGTGCCTTTAGCCACCACTTTCGGTTTGTCAGGCTCCGTCAAAGGGTTTAAACCTAACAAGCGGCGTAAAATGTCTGAGGCACTTTCACCAATAAACTGGGTGTGAGAAGCAATATGACGATAGAGTTCAGCGTCGATTTCAATTCGTTTCATAAGTATGTTCTTTTGCAAATGTGGCGGCTTAGGTAAGCAAGCACAGGTTCTATTTTCTTTGTTAACAGTATATAGAAGCCCAGAAAGGTTTGCACCGACTGCTATGGGTGGGCGAGAATGGCTAACATGAATCGCTATAATAAAACTGGAGCTTCTTCATGCCCGTTCATATTGCCCCCCTAAATTTTGAAACGCTCGGCCAGCCTAGCGCCCCTGCCATTGTGCTTATCCACGGTTTATTTGGCGACCTTGATAACTTAAAAAGTATTAGCCGCGCGCTAAGCGACAGCCACCATGTTATTAATGTGGACTTACGTAACCATGGTCAGTCACCTTGGGCTGACACTATGCCTTTTAGTGCCATGGCAGCTGATGTATTAGCCGTGCTCGATAGCTTGGGTATTGAACAAGCTCACGTATTAGGGCATTCCTTAGGTGGTAAAGTTGCTATGGAAATTGCGCTGAACCACCCTAACCGAGTACGTTCCTTAGTGGTCGCCGACATTGCTCCGGTCAGTTACGCCCCCTCTCATAATACTATTTTAGGCGCCCTTGAAGGCATTGATCTTGAACACATCGACAGCCGCCAAGCTGCCGATGCCGCCTTAGCAAACAGCATACAAGAAAAAGGCGTGCGCCAATTTTTATTAAAAAACCTGCGCAAAACCGACTCAGGCTGGGCTTGGCGTATGAACCTTGCTGCATTACGGCACTGCTACCCCGACCTTATTGGTGCACCTGCCTCTGATCTTGTTTATAACGGCCCAGTACTCTTTATTCGCGGTGGAAACTCCAATTACATTCAAGCACAACATAAAAATGCTATTTTAACGCGCTTCCCTCACGCTCAATCAAAAACAATCGCTGGCGTAGGCCATTGGCTGCATGCAGAGAAGCCTGTGGTTTTCAATGGTTTAGTTGAGCGTTTTCTAGATGAGAACTAATAGCGTTTATGTTATTATGCGCCCCACTCAAATTTGTGGACGAACCAGTGATGTTTAGTGAAAACTTAGAACAAATTGAAGCGTTAATGACAAACTTGGCTATTGCTGTTTTATTTTTATTAATAGGCTTGGCTATTCAAGACGTACTGAAAAAAGGTAATGTGCCTCGTTTCGGCCGTGTGTTTGTTTGGCTAGTACTGTTTTTGGGTATGGCTGGCTTCATCGCTAAGGGCATTATTCAGTTTGTGGTTGAAGCGAATATTCATTAAATCCACGTTTAACGTATTTTAACTTTTCAGCTTAGTAGTAAGAGTAGGTACTAAATTATGGCCACTGTTGGACTTTTCTTCGGTAGTGACACGGGCAATACAGAAGCTGTTGCTCAAATGATTCAAAAAGAGCTCGGTAAACACCTTATTGACGTGCAAGACATTGCCAAATCGAGCAAAGAAGATATCGCCCAATACGATCTCCTTCTTTTTGGCATTCCAACTTGGTATTACGGCGAGTCACAATGCGACTGGGATGACTTTTTCCCTGAATTTGAAGAAATCGACTTTACCGATAAGCTTGTGGCCATTTTCGGCTGCGGCGACCAAGAAGACTACGCAGAGTACTTTCTCGACGCCATGGGTGTGGTACGCGATATTGTCGAAGCACGTGGCGGTATTATTATTGGCCATTGGCCAACCGAGAGTTACCACTTTGAAGCTTCAAAAGGCATGGCCGATGAAAATCATTTTGTTGGCCTTGGTATCGATGAAGATCGCCAGCCAGAACTGACCAAAGAAAGAGTTCTCGCTTGGTGTGCACAAATTCGTGACGAGATGATGCTCGACGAATTGGGGTAAACGTGACAGAAGGTCACCTTACTGTTATTTATATGCAGCTTGTGGCTATAATCATAAGCCTTATTGTTCGCAAAGAGAGTACTCCATGTCCAGTTCTGACGTTCAACTTAAAAAAGCAGGTCTTAAAGTAACCTCTCCGCGTATCAAAATTCTTGATGTGCTTAAAAAGCCTGAAAACCAACACGTAAGCGCAGAAGACGTTTACCGCTTACTTATGGAACTTGGTGATGAAGTCGGTTTAGCCACAGTTTACCGGGTGCTAAACCAATTTGAAGACGCTGGTATTATTACCCGCCATCACTTCGAAGGTGGCCGTTCTGTATTTGAACTCACCACAAAAGATCACCACGACCATTTAGTATGTTTAACCTGTGGCCGTGTAATTGAGTTTGAAGACGAAATTATTGAGCAACAACAACTTAAAATAGCTGAGGAACATAACCTCAAGCTCACCAACCATAGCCTATATTTATATGGCGAATGCAAAACCCCCGACACTTGTGAATACAATACAGACTCGGCAGATCATCAACGGGTAGGAATTTAAACACATGAAGTGGATGATTTATGGTGCTTATGGCTATACCGGCGAACTCATTACCCATTACGCTAAACGCATGGGTTACAGCCCAGTTTTAGCCGGTCGTAGTAAAGCTAAGCTTGAATCATTCGCTGAACGTGTCAGTTTAGAAGCTCGCGTGTTTGACTTAACCGAGAGTGCCTTAAAAGAACACTTACAAGACATTGACTTAGTGGTGCATTGTGCTGGGCCATTTTCAGTAACCGCTGAACCCATGATGAAAGCCTGTATTGCCACTGGCACCCATTATCTTGATATCACTGGTGAACTTGAAGTGTTTGAACTGGCTCATAGCCTCCGCAACGAAGCGGAAGAAGCGGGTGTAGTGCTCTGTCCTGGGGTTGGTTTTGATGTCATTCCAACCGACTGTATTGCCGCTCGCCTTAAATCGCAAATGCCCAACGCAACCCACCTAAAGCTGGGTTTTGATTCGCGCTCACGCATGAGCCGTGGCACCATTAAAACCAGTGTGCAACGCCTTGGTGAAGGTGGCGCAGTACGTAAAGACAGTAAAATTATCAATGTGCCGCTGGCCTATAAAACTGAAGAAATAAATTTCGGCGACGGCAAAAAGCTCGCCATGACCATTCCATGGGGCGATGTTTCAACGGCGTTTTACACCACGGGCGTACCGAATATTGAAGTGTATGTGCCCGCTAGCCCCAAATTAGTAAAACGCTTAAAACGGCTAAACCATTTTCGTTGGTTCTTCCGCTTGAATATAGTGCGTAACTGGTTAGCGAACAAAGCTAACAAACAACCGGCTGGACCAGAACTAAAAGAACGTGAAAAGCACGCAACTTGGGTGTGGGGCGAAATCAGTAATGAACATGGCGACACCATTGCCCTGCGTGAAAAGGTTGTGAACGGTTATACGCTCACGTCACGTGGTGCAGTTGAACTAGCTATTTATGTACTACGCAACCAATTAAAGCCCGGGTTTTACACCCCTTCACGCCTATACGGCGCAAAGCTGATCGACCGATTTTTAGCCGAGAAGTAAGTTGGTTTGAATTAAAAACCCGCCTCACGTTGGCTGCGTATAGCTAAAACACGAGCTTTTAACTAATCGGGCATACGTAAAGTTGTGGTACTCATTGCCTACCCTCCTAAAAAGTAACACCTAACAATGTAGGGAAGTGGCCAGATCCTTTTGGGGTGAGCTTGGTTTGATCCACATGCCCAACGTTTTTCATAAAGCTCAAACGCGGTTTTTAGTTTACAAGTGCGCTTAACTCGTACAAAAAAAGCGACCCTTAGGTCGCTTTTTTACTCTTACTGAGGTGCAAAATAGCTAGTCTTGCCCTTCCATTTTCGCCCAGCTGTCGCGTAATTCAACCGTACGGTTGAATACCAACTTATCGCCTTGGCTGTCTTCGCTGTCGCGGCAAAAATAACCAACTCGTTCAAACTGAAACGCTTGGCCTGGCTCTGCATGGCGCAGTGAGGGCTCTAAATAACCTTCCACTATTTTTAGTGAATCAGGGTTTATGGCTTCTTCTAGCGATTCTACTGAACCTGGCATAGCGGTTTTAAATAAACGGTCGTATAAACGCACTTCTGCTGGCAAAGCATGAGGTACCGACACCCAGTGAATTACGCCTCGCACTTTGCGCCCGTCTTCAGGGTTTTTCCCTAGCGTTTCTGGGTCGTAACTACAGAAAATAGTGGTAATGTCGCCCTGCTCGTTTTTCTCTACCCGCTCAGCTTTAATCACATAAGCGTTACGTAGGCGAACTTCTTTACCGAGCACTAAGCGTTTAAATTTCTTATTCGCTTCTTCGCGAAAATCTTCACGCTCAATATAAAGTACACCACTAAACGGAAGCTTGCGGGTACCCATGCTTTCGTCACTTGGGTGGTTCGGTGCATCAATTTTTTCGTGTTCGCCTTCAGGGTAGTTCTCGATCACCAATTTTACGGGCTCAAGTACCGCCATAGCCCGTGGTGCATTGTCGTTTAGATCTTCTCGAATACATGACTCGAGTACACCCATTTCAACCACGTTGTCCATTTTGGTCACGCCGATGCGTTTAGCAAACTCACGGATAGACGCTGGGGTGTATCCACGACGGCGTATACCGGCGATGGTTGGCATGCGCGGGTCATTCCAGCCTGACACATGCCCTTCTACCACTAATTCGTTTAAGCGACGTTTACTCATAATCGTGTATTCAAGGTTTAACCGTGAAAACTCAATTTGTTGTGGGTGACATTCAATACTGATGTTGTCCAATACCCAGTCGTATAAACGGCGGTTGTCTTGGAATTCAAGCGTACACAAGGAATGCGTAATGTTTTCAATGGCATCAGAAATACAGTGGGTGAAGTCGTACATAGGGTACACACACCACTTGTCGCCAGTTTGATGGTGTTCCACATGGCGAATACGGTAAATAACCGGGTCGCGCATACACATAAACGACGATGCCATATCAATTTTCGCACGCAACGAACAATGGCCTTCCGGGTAGTCACCCGCGGTCATTTTTGCGAACTCCGCTAAATTGGTTGCTACATCTGTATCACGGTAAGGGCTGTTTTGACCAGGTGCCGTTAAAGTACCGCGCATACCACGAATTTCGTCTTGGCTAGAGAAATCCACATAGGCTAAGCCTTTTTCAATTAACTCAACCGCATAACCGTGTAGCGCATCGAAATAATCCGACGAATAACGCGCCTCACCGCTCCACTCATAGCCTAGCCAATTCACATCGTTTTTAATCGACTTAACGTACTCAATGCTTTCTTTAAGTGGATTAGTGTCGTCGAAGCGTAAATTACAGGTGCCTTTATAGTCCTGAGCTATACCAAAGTTCAGCACAATAGATTTAGCATGACCGATATGCAAATAACCATTCGGTTCAGGAGGAAAACGAGTATGAACCTCGGTATGTTTTCCTGAAGCTAGGTCTTCATCAATAATTTTGCGAATAAAGTTGCTGGGACGCACGCCAGTCTCGGCCATTCAGGTATTCTCCGTCAATCAAACACACGAACTAAAATGGCGCTTATAATCGCAATAATCCGCCTGTCTTACAAGCCGAAAAAACGTAGGTAGCGGCGCATTTGCTGTTGCGCAGTGGCAAGCCCCATGGGTCGAAAGCGTATTTTGCTCCCCGGTGGGCGTTGTGCTAAGGCGTATCCTGACAGAGGTAAAACACTGCCTAATTTAGGGTAACCCCCTAAGGTTTGGCGCTGTTGGAGTAAAATAATGGGCTGGCCGTCGCCGGGTACTTGAATAGCGCCGTAACAAACCGCTTCGGAAAGTAAGTTGCCCTTTGGCGTATCAAGGGCAACTCCATTGAGCCTGGCGCCCATACTGTCACTTTCTGCGCTGAGCTCGTATTCACTGTCCCAGAAGGTTTGCCAGCTAGCACTGCTAAAATCATGTTGTTGGTAGCCGGGTATAACGTCTAAAGTTAAGGTTGAATCCAAATCTGGCAGATACAACTCAGGTATTTGCCGTGCTACACCTTCATTTTTTAGTGCTTTGCATGGAATAAAGTCTTGTGGCTTTAAACGGCTACCATCGCCGTGTAAACCGCCTAGAGCATTACGGGTGACTGTAGCACAGCTACCGAGCACATGAGGCACATCAAAACCACCCTGCACCGCTAAATATGCTCGAAAACCATAGCGTGGATAACCAAATTTTAGCGTGTCACCTGGTTTAACCCAAAAACTACGCCAAGGGACTTGAGGTCGACCATTCACGGTTAAGTTTAAGTCGCCGCCGGTAACCGCCACCATAGTTTGCGTTTGGCACTCAAGTTCTGTGCCGCCGGCAGTAATTTCTAAGACGCTACACGTTGGTAAATTATCAAGCAGTCGGTTGGCCCAGTTAGCCGACATAGCGTCGCCTGGCCCACCTGGGGTAACACCTAAATGCTGATAACCAAAGCGACCTTGATCTTGTATCGTTGCATGAATACCCGGTTTAATAACCAATAGACCTGTCATGAACGGTCTCCTTGCATTGCCGCATACAGGGCTAAATAGTCCGCTTCGGGTACGCTCACAAAACGCACCCGATCACCCACTTGCACTGGGGTCATGGCATTCATTTCAGCAGCTTTGGGGTTAAACCAAGTCATCACTGCTCTGCCAATAATATTCCAACCGCCTGGCCCGCTGGTGGGATAAACCGCCGTTTGCGCACCCGCAATACCAAGGCTGCCAGCGACTACTTTTTTCCGTGGGGTGTCAAGCCGCGGCGTAATTAACTTTTCATTTAGGCCACTTAAATAAGCAAAACCTGGCGCAAAACCAAGTGCCGCAACTATGTAGTTGCCCTGCTGGTGCAACTGAACAACTTCTTCTGTGTTTAAGCCACTTTGTTCAGCAACCCGTTCAAGATCAGGCCCAAAATGCCCGCCATAACATACAGGTACCTCAAGCACAGGTACATTTGTGTTTAGCTCTACAGGCCAAGTTATTGTCGCGGCTATTTTTTCCAATGCCAGTTCAAGGTCATATAAGCGGATTACACGAGCATCGTAATAAACCAATAACGACGTATAGGCCGGTACTATTTCTTCAACAATGCCTTCAAGCTCCTGCAAAATAACTTGTCGCAGAGACGTTAAATAAATGGGTAAGGTAGACGACAGCTGATCACCAAAAGACATTAATACGGCGTCGACACCTGCAACTGCAAATTCAGGTAAAGGTTTCGTTATCACAAATTCGACTCCACTTCGTTCAACATACTTCTTATTTCAGCAACCGTGGCCACCGACTCTGGATTGTCGCCGTGAACACATAGGGTAATCGCAGGTATGCTAATTAAAATACCGTTTTCACTACGCACTTGTCGGTGCTTAGCAATCATACGGGCTTGTTCAATTATGCGAACACGCTCGTGAAGTACGCTGTTTTTACTTGAACGCGGCACTAAATAGCCAGCGTCCGTATACGCTCGATCGGCAAACGCTTCAGGCCACAGGGTTAGTTGTAACTGGGCGGCGTCGCTCATATACTTTTCTAAATTAGGTAAAGCTAACACCACTAAGGGCAAGCTCGCGTCCACTGCAGCCACACCACGCATAACCGCTTCAAACACCCTCTGGTCGTGCATCATATCGTTGTACAGCGCACCGTGAGGCTTCACATAGCCTAATGTCGTACTCTGCGCTCGACAAAAAGCTCTTAAAGCGCCAATTTGGTAAATAACCATAGCCGTGATTTCTTCACTGCTACA
>Ga0079223_10000112_pt1 | contig 30253 bp, 32 predicted proteins | sample Stecom2011_FD_75072 | JGI IMG/M metagenome (GOLD analysis project Ga0079223, IMG submission 75072) | Agricultural soil microbial communities from Utah to study Nitrogen management - Steer compost 2011 | ecosystem: Environmental > Terrestrial > Soil > Agricultural land | place: USA: Utah...
AATCTATCAAAGAATTCTTTTGTTACACTGCGTGTGTTTGACTGCCTGGGACAATTAATAAACACATTAGTTTCTGAAGAACTACCTGCAGGGAATCATTATAGGAAATGGAATGGAGATGGGTTTTCAGGAGGTTTATATTTCTACACATTACATGCCGGGTCGTTTTCAGAGACAAAAAAATGTTATACCTTAAATAATTTTTCAACCTTTAATACTTAAATACTTAGTTCTCGTTCTTATAAAATCAGGGAGAGAAAAAATGCAAGCCTCAAGTCCTCAAAAAACATTATTATTTCTTTTTTTATTTATTGTTTGTTATAGTTTTAAAACCTTTGCTGATACAAAAACGATTACACTAAATTATAATGAAAATGATATAAGTTATTATACACAGGATAATTTTGATATAATTTCTTTACCCGAATTTAGTCATTTATCTGATTCATTACTTGCAGGCGAACCAATGATGTCGGTTGGCACTATTAGAGTTCTTTTGCCATTCGGTATGGAAGTAAGCAGTGTAAGAATTATTTCTACAGTTGAAACAACACTAAAAGGTGAGTATTACATCTTTCCTATTCAATACCCTAAAATTATAGGTGATGAAAATGGTGAATTTGTTGAACCTAAAGAGGAGATTTATTCATCTGAAGAAAATTATCCAGGTAAATTAGCTGAGTTTTTTTATCAAGGTTATTTCAGAGAATATAATATTGCTGAGATTTTAGTTTATCCTATACAATACGTACCAGCACATAGAGAAATAAGAACGATAAAACTTTTGTGAAGATAGCGAAACTGATGTTAATGAAGTGAAATAAATACCGTAAATAAACAATAACTAAATAATGAGACTCATTTTTTAAAAAGTGAGTCTCATTTTTTATTTTAACCTTATGGAAGAAAAAGAATATCCTTATTTAAATAAGAAACCCAATATTTCATTAGGAGTTTTCCTTGCATCGGGTGTAAAAATTATTGGGGATGTTGAGATTAAAAAAGATTCCAGCATCTGGTACAATACTGTAATCAGGGGGGATGTTAATTATATAAAAATCGGGGAAATGACAAACATCCAGGATAACTCGGTTCTTCATGTTACGGGTAAAAATCCTCTCATTATAGGTAACAAAGTTACAGCAGGTCATTCAGTTGTGCTTCACGGCTGTACTATTATGGATTTAACCCTTATCGGGATTGGCGGTATAGTTCTTGACGGAGCAGTAATAGAAGAAAAGTCAATTGTTGCTGCCGGAGCTGTTGTTAAACCCGGTTTTGTTGTACCCTCCGGCAAACTTGCTGCCGGTGTGCCGGCTAAAGTTATACGTGATCTTACAGATGATGAATTACTGGAGTTTGAGAATTCAGCTTTAAGATATAAAAAGTACGCTGAATCTGCCTTAAATTCACTTAACAGGGAATAAGTGGTGGTAAAGAATCTCACTATTAATGTTCCCGAAAATTCTGATATTGATAAAAAATTCATTCATAGTATAGTAAGTAACTTAAAGAAGGAACTTGAGTTCAGTATCGATAGTATTCAGATAAACTTAGTAAATAGTAATGAAATTATGTCGATAAATAAAAAATATTTAAATCACAATTATTCAACAGATATAATAACTTTTGATTATTCATCTACTGAAAAAAATCTTGAAGGGGAAATTTACATCTCAACAGAAGATGCTGCATCTAATGCTAAGAAATTTAAAGTATCTTTTAAGGATGAAATAATGAGACTTGTAATTCATGGATTTCTGCATCTCCTTGGATATAATGACCAGACACATAAGGAGAAAATTGTGATGAAGAGACTTGAAAACCAGTTGGTAAATAAATATAGATTAATTCTTAATAAGGTATGATACGATGAGAGAAATAGCTAAAGTACTCCAGGAAGTTGTACATAATTTAAATGCAGAACCGGCTGAAAAAACTTTTAAGCGTATAAGCAAAAAATATAAATTTGAAAAAAGCGCTGTTGCTGCAGTTTATAGCTGGATTTATGACAAGCTTATGAATGATGCTTACACTCATTACTATGGTAATTCAGAAAAAATCCGTAGTTTCAGAATATTATCCGATGAAGAAATCTCTCAGATTGGCTTGCAAAATTATAATTATCTTTTACATTTTTATAATAAAGGTATTATAACAAATGGTGATCTTGAACTGATTCTGGAACAAATCAAATTATTTGGAGGCGAAGAAGTTTCGCTTGAACAATTAACTTTGCTTATATTATCGCTCTTTCTTGAATTAAATAATTTTACATTACCCGGAAGCAGGGCAATTTTATACTCTTCCGATTTAATAAATTAGAAAATGGCAAAAAATTTAGTTTTAGTTGAATCTCCGTCTAAAGCACGGACGATAAATAAATATCTTGGTAAAGATTATAAAGTTGAAGCAACTGTAGGTCATATCCGTAATCTTCCTAAAACAAAATTAGGAGTGGATATTGATAAAAATTTTGAACCGCAGTATGTAACTATCCGCGGCAAAGGGGATATTATTAAAAAGATTAAAGCTCTCGCTTCAAAAAGTAAAAACATTTATATAGCAACTGACCCCGACCGTGAAGGGGAAGCTATTGCACAGGATATTGCCGATATCCTTAATGGAAATGGAGAGACAAAAATACACCGCGTTCTTTTTAATGAGATAACAAGGAATGGTGTATCCCGTGCAATGAAATCTCCAAGACCAATTGATGAAAATCTTGTTTCATCCCAAAGAGCAAGAAGGGTAATGGATAGAATTATCGGTTATAAAATCAGTCCATTCCTCTGGAAAGCAATAATTGAAACATCGGGAAGTTCATCACTCTCTGCAGGCAGGGTACAGTCTGTTGCTTTAAAATTAATTTGTGACCGCGAAGCTGAGATTAATAAGTTTATTCCAACTGAGTATTGGTCAATCTGGGCTATCTTTAAAACTGATAAAGGCGAAACTTTTAAAGCAAAGCTTTTCAGTATTGACGGCAAGGATATAAAGATTCCTCCTAAACCTGTAATGACTGAACAGGATTGGAAGGAATTTCTTGAAAAGAATTTTGCTATAACTGATGAAAAATCTGCAAAAGAAATTTTTGACAGAGTTTCTGCAAAAAAAGATTTTCATATTTCTCAGATAACCAAACGAAACACTAAGAGAAATCCTTCCGCACCATTTATAACAAGTACAATGCAGGCAGAAGCTTCGCGCAGACTTGGAATGCGTCCGAAACAAACTATGATGATTGCACAAAAACTTTATGAAGGTATAGACCTGGGTGATGAAGGAACTGTCGGTTTAATTACTTATATGAGAACTGATTCAACAAGAATCAGTGAAGAAGTTATTCCACAGGTAAGAGATTTTATTAAAAATACTTTTGGTGATGAATACCTGCCTGATACTCCGAATAATTATGAAAAGAAAAATAAAATAAATGTTCAGGATGCACACGAAGCAATCAGACCAACATCATTAAAATATACTCCTGAATTTGTGAAGAATTATGTAGATAAAAAAACATATAAGTTATATGAATTAATCTGGAAAAGATTTGTGGCTTCACAAATGTCTCCTGCATTATTCGAAACAACTATAATTGATATCTCTGCAGATGAATTTCTTTTTAAAGCATTCGGTAATGCCGTTAAGTTTTCCGGATTTATGCAGGTTTATGAAGATATTCCTGAACAAAAATCAGATGCAGAAGAAAAAGCTGAGTACAGAAATGAAAAAATTCCTCTCGGTTTAGAAAAAGGAGATAAACTTAATCTTGAAGATCTTCAGAAAACACAGCACTTTACTAAACCGCCTGCCCGTTATACAGAAAGTTCGTTAATAAAAGAACTAGAAAATAAAGGAATCGGAAGACCAAGTACTTATTCATTAATTGTAAGTACAATTCAGGAAAGAAAATATGTTGAGCAGGTTGACAAGAAGCTCATTCCGACAAAACTCGGAAAACAGGTTAATGATATTCTTGTAAAAAATTTCCCCAAAATTATAAATGAAGATTTCACTTCATTAATGGAAAATGAACTCGACCTTATCGCTAACGGTGAAATTGATTATGTTAAAGTATTGAATGATTTCTATAATCCGTTTTCAGAATCACTAAAACTCGTTGAAGATAAAGTTGAAAAAATCTACTGCGACATTTGCGGCAGTGAGATGGAAATTAAAGTCGGGCGATATGGAAAATTCCTTGCTTGTACAAATTATCCTGAATGCAAAAACATTAAATCATTCAGGGAGGTTGCTGCTGCAAGCAAAGAACCTGAATATACCGGAGAAACCTGTGAAAAGTGTGGTGCAAGAACTGTTTACAGGGAAGGTAAGTTTGGCAGATTCATTGGATGCGAAAGATATCCTGAATGTGATTTCATAAAAAACATAACACTAGGTATTACATGTCCGAAATGTAAACAGGGTGAAGTAGTAGAGAGAAAATCAAAAAGAAATAAAATATTTTACGGGTGTTCAAGATACCCTGATTGTGATTTTGTAAGCTGGTATAAACCTGTATCTCAGGCTTGTCCTAATAATGATTCTGATTATATGCTTCAGAGATTTTCTGTGAAAAAAGGAAATTATTTAAAATGTCCTGTCTGCGGAGAGGAAGTTATTCCCGAACCAGCAGAAGTTGATGAATAAATAACCCTGGGGTTGTTAATCATTACTGGTTATTAACCGAAAGGTTAGAAAAAAAACTTAATGTTAATTGAAAAAGTAACTGAAGAATATCTTCAGTATTTACAAAGCGTTAAACGTTATTCTTATAACACAGTAAAATCCTACCGTGCCGACCTCGAAGGTTTTAATTCATATTGTAAAGAGCATTCAAAAAAATCTGTTTCAGATATTAATGAGAAATTTATTAAATCATATTTGATGATACTTTCCGAATCAGGAATTGAAAGAAAATCCGTTTCCCGGAAAATCTCTTCTATTAAAGGACTTTTTAAATTTGCTTATCTTAATGAATATATTAAAATTAATCCTGCGTCTGCTGTTTCTGGTTCAAAACTTAAACGGAACCTTCCTGAAGTTGCAGCAGTAAACGATATACTTGATGCTTACAAGGAAATTGATAAGCAGGAAAATCCTGAAATGATAAAAGCAATTTTTGAAATTCTGTATGGCTGCGCAATTCGTGTTAATGAGTTGTGCAGCTTAAATTTTGGGGATCTTAATTTAAAAGAAAGAACATTAAGAGTTTTCGGAAAGGGGAGTAAAGTTAGAATTGTTCCTGTCGGTGAAAAATCTGTATCGGTTATTAAAGAGTATCTTGATAGAAATGAATTTAAATCTTTAACCTCACCTCTTTTCGTTGCAAAGAACGGAAAGAGAATATACCCAAGATTAGTACACCGGATAGTAAATAAATATTTATCTATAGTTACAGATTTAAAGAAGAAAAGTCCGCATGTTTTAAGACATAGTGCAGCTACTCATATGCTGGATAATGGGGCAGACCTGAAGGCAGTAAAAGAGATTCTTGGGCATGAAAACTTATCTACAACACAGATTTATACTCACGTTAGTATTGAGAGACTTAAATTTGCATATAAAAAATCACATCCAAAATCTTAGATACGGAGGTAATTATGAACATCCTGATAACAGCACGAAAATTCAAAGCACGCCAGACATTAAAAGACTTTATAACTTCCGAAGTTTCATCATTAAAAAAATATAATGATGATATATTAAGTGCAGATGTTAAATTAAGTTATCTTAATTCAAAAGATGGTACAAAGAGTGCAGAAATAATTCTGCAGGTACCGGGACAAATATTAAGTGCAACAGAAGAAACCGATGACTTTGAGAAATCAGTTAGTATGGCTGTTGAAAAATTAGTCAGACAATTGAAGAAACTTAAAACAAGAAGAATACAAAAAGTAAGATGATAAATATAGATCAGAAAGCAATCAGCCGTAAAGAATATATTACAGTTGAATTTCTATATCAGAATTGCAAAGATATATTTAAACTGAGTTTGCTTTCTGATGAGTCTGGCTTTAACAGAAAGATCTACGAACAAAACCTGCACAGACCCGGTCTGGCTCTTGCAGGGTTCGTAGATCTTTTTTCATATTCGCGTGTTCAGGTTATTGGAAATACTGAAGTAAGATACCTGGCACAGCTTTCACCTGAAAAAAGAAGGGAAGCAATAGAAAGAATTTTTAAATTCAGTATACCCTGTATTATTCTTACTGATAGTAATAAGCCTTTCCCTGAACTTCTCGAACTATCCAAAAAATACAACATACCTTTATTCGGTACTCCAATCTCTACAACGAAACTTATTTTTTTTGTAAGTGATTTTCTTGATGATCAGTTTGCTGAAAGAATATCAATTCATGGTTCTTTTGTGGATGTTTATGGTGTCGGTATTTTATTTATAGGCAAATCAGGAATTGGAAAGAGTGAAGTTGCACTCGACCTTGTTGAAAGAGGGCACAGGCTTGTTGCAGATGATCTTATTATCCTTACCAAAAAGGGGGAAGGAATATTAATGGGATCAGGAACAAACCTTGCCAAGCATTTTATGGAAATACGAGGTTTGGGAATTATTGATGTTGAAAGAATGTTTGGTATCCGTGCAATAAGGTATCAAAAAAGACTTGAAATTATAGTTGAACTTGAACTCTGGGATGACAAAACAGAATACACAAGGACCGGTCTTGATGAAACTACAGTAAATATTTCGGGTGTTGATATTCTTTATGTAAAACTGCCCATTCTTCCCGGAAAAAATATCACAGTCATATCTGAAGTAATAAGCCTCAATTACCTGCTTAAACATTATGGGTACAGTGCGGCAGAGGTCTTCCAGGAGAAATTGACAAACATCATAAAAAACAAAAAAAATACAGATTTGAGGGGAGTGGACTACTTTGAGCATGATTTTGAATAGTGCCTAGAATTCTTGACAAACAGACCTATTATCTTTAAATTCGCCCTCGATTATGAAAAAACTATATTATTTCTCAAAGTCAAAGCTTCAATTCTTTGAAATAAAACATTATAAAACAAGAGCTTTGGCTTTCTTAGGTATTGGAGTTCTTTGTATAGCTGCTCTAATTTTTTCAGCTTATACTATTTTAATATCCTGGCTTGGTACCGACACATATTCATCTTTAATTAAAGAGAATCAAACTCTTCAAAAAAAGCTGGATGAAATTGTGGTAAGATATGAATCGATGAACAGGGAACTTGACAGTCTTTTAAAAGTAAATAATGAACTCAGAATCGCTGCAAATCTTGAACCTATTTCGGAAGATGAACAATTAGTTGGTGTGGGCGGCGGTTATTTTGACAATGCACTCGATTTTCTTTCCGACGATATACATCTTAAACTTCAGAAAGCCTTAGCCTATATGGATGAGGTAGATCGCAAAATCAATTTTGAAAAACAACAGTATCTTGATATTTCGTCTAAATTAAAAGAAAACAAAAAATTATTTGAATCTATACCTGCTATAAAACCATGTGAAGGCTCTTTAGCTATGCATGGGTTTGGAATGCGTGTTCATCCAATTCTTAATATTAAAAGAATGCATGAAGGTATTGATATAATTACAGACAAAGGTACTCCTGTTTATGCTACCGGAAACGGAAAAGTTGAATATGCGGGATACAGAGGTGGATTAGGTTTGGCTATTGAAATTGATCATGGTTTTGGTTATAAATCTATATATGCCCATCTTTCTAAAATTAATGTGAAAGAAGGGCAGAAAATTTCCAGAGGAGATCTGATAGGAAAAACCGGTAATTCAGGACTGTCATCAGGTCCTCATTTACATTATGAAATTCATCATAATGGAGTTAAACAGAATCCTGCTGAGTTTTTCTTTGATGATCTTAATTTTTTTGATTTACCAAAAAATTAATTATTGCTTTGGAGGATAAAAGAAAATTATGATATGGACAGTGGAGCTTGCATCATACTTAGACGATGCACCTTGGCCCGCTACTAAGGAAGAATTAATTGAATATGCCGAAAGAATTGGTGCACCATACGAAGTTCTGGAGAACCTTTATGAACTGGAGGATTCCGATGAACCGTATGAATCTATTGAAGATATTTGGCCCGATTATCCTTCGGATGAAGATTTCTTTTATAATGAAGATGATTTTTAGTGAATCATTCTGGTTCAATTCCGGAACTTACTAATCTTAATTGGGCAGGGGTTTTAGGACAAGAAACTGCAATTGAAGTCCTTTCGCAATTAATACTTTCAAATAAAATTCCTCACGCCTTTATCTTCAAAGGTGATGAGGGGGTGGGGAAGTACAATCTCGCAATTCAATTTGCCATCAATGTAAATTCATTTTATTTACCTGAAAGAGCTGATTACATAAGCTCTCAGATTTTATCTCTCACAGAACCATACATAAAGTATGTCATGCCTCTGCCAAAAGGGAAGGGGGAAGTTGAATCTCACGGACCTCTTGAAAAATTAAATTTAGAGGAATTGCAGGAACTGAAATCGGAACTTGAAAAGAAAATTAAAAATCCATTCTATAAAATTTCACTCGAGAGAGCTAATGTAATTAAGATAAACAGTATAAGAGATATCGGAAAATTCCTGGCGATGAATTATTCCGATGTTAAATTCAGATTTATCATAATTTCCGAAGCTCATTTAATGAATGAGTATTCTCAGAACTCATTATTAAAAAATCTTGAAGAACCACCTGAAGGTGTAATCTTTATTTTACTTACACCTTATCCTGAATTATTAAAAGAAACAATTCGTTCCCGCTGTTGGAGTATTAATTTAAAGCCTCTTGCAAATGAGCATATAATTGAAATCCTGACAAAATATTTTCAGGTAAATGAATCAATTGCAAAAGATGTTTCTCCGTTTTCAGATGGCTCGGTTACAAAAGCATTGGAACTGATTGAGAATGATTTTCAGGGAATGAAAGATAAAACAATATCTTTTCTAAGATATTCGCTGGGAGGCAAATATAATTCTGCATTTAATGAAATAAATAAATTTTTAACTGAGAATGATTCTGATTCCATAAAATTATTAATAAAGATGATTATCTCCTGGATGAATGATGTTCTTAAAAACAGGTTAAACTTAAATGATTATTATTTTGAATCTCATAAAGAAACTATAATAAAATTTAATTCAAGATTTGCTGACACAGATATAAATTCAGTAATAAAAAAGATTGATTATCTCTCTTCAACAATAAGAAATAATGTTAACTTAAACACTATTTGCTATAACCTTGTATTTGAGCTTGCTTCACTTACTCACAGATTTTAAAAATTGTATTTCCGGTTTTACCTTTTACATCCAATTTGATTAACTTTGCAATAAATTTTCTCATCTAAATAAGGTTTAAAATGAAAGTAGTTATAACTAATGCTAAAAGAACACCAATAGGTTCATTTAACGGAGCACTATCTGGTTTTACTGCTGCACAGCTTGGAAGCTTTGCAATAAAAGCAGTACTGGAAGAATCAAAATTAGATCCGGGTGTTATTGATGAAGTTATTTTTGGAAATGTTTTAACAGGCGGCCAGGGACAGGCACCTGCACGCCAGGCAGCTTTGTTTGCAGGACTTCCCGATAAAACAGAATGTATGACAATCAATAAAATGTGCGGCAGTGGTCTTAAAGCAGTTATGCTTGCACAACAGGCTATTCTTGCCGGAGATTCAAAAGTGATTATTGCAGGTGGACAGGAGAGTATGACCAATGCGCCTTATTTTTTACCAAAAGCAAGAAATGGATATAGATTAGGAAATGGTGAAATTCTTGATTCTATGATTGTTGATGGTCTTTGGGATGTTTATAATAACATTCATATGGGAAGCTGTGCAGAAGATTGTGCAAGAAAATTCTCCTTTACAAGAGAGCAATTAGATGAATTTGCAATTCACTCATATCAAAAAGCTCTTGATGCTCAAAAGAATGGTAAGTTTAATGATGAAATTCAGAATGTAATTGTTAAGACAAAGACAAAGGAGACAGTTGTAGATAAAGATGAAGAACCGGCAAAAGTTAAGTTTGATAAAATTCCTACATTAAAACCTGCATTTGAAAAAGAAGGTGTTGTTACTGCAGCTAATGCTTCAAGCATAAACGATGGTGCGGCAGCTTTAATTGTAACAACCGAAGAAAAAGCTAAAGAATTGGGATTAAAACCTTTGGTTGAAATTGTCGCACAAAGTTCATCAGCAAAAGCACCAATTGAATTTACTACTGCACCTGCAGATGCTATTTCTAAAGTTCTGAAAAGAGCAAACCTGACTAAAGATGATATTGACCTTTACGAAATCAATGAAGCATTTGCAGTAGTTTCTCTGGCGGTTAATCAGCTTCTCGGACTTAATCCTGAAAAAGTAAATGTAAATGGTGGTGCAATTGCTTTAGGACATCCAATTGGAGCAAGCGGAGCACGAATCCTTTGTACTCTTATTTATGAAATGAAAAGAAGAAATGTACAATATGGACTCGCCTCTCTTTGCATCGGCGGCGGTGAAGCTTCTGCTTTAATAGTTAAAAATTATTCATAACAGAAAAAGGGACTTCAAATATGGAAATTAAAAAAATATCTGTTATTGGCGGCGGCACTATGGGAAATGGAATTGCCCATGTTTTTGCATTGAAAGGATTTGATGTAAACCTTGTTGAGATGAATAATGAACTTGCTGATAAAGCACTAAAAACTATTTCATCTAATTTAGATAGACAGGTAAAGAAAAATGTTATTTCCGAAGAAGATAAAACAAATACTTTAAAGAATATAAAACCTGTCGCAGGTATAGAAAATACGCCTTCAGATTCCGATCTTATTATTGAAGCAGTTTATGAAAATAAAGATGTTAAACTCAATATTTTTAATAAACTTAATGGAATAATTAAAGAAGAATCTATATTCGCCTCAAATACTTCATCTATTTCAATTACAGAGCTTTCTGTTACAGGAAGACCCGACAGATTTATTGGAATGCATTTTATGAATCCGGTCCCTGTAATGAAGCTGGTTGAAATTATCCGCGGTTATTCTACAAGTGATGCCACATTTAATCAGATAAAAGAGCTTACCCTTAAGCTTGATAAAACTCCTGTTGAGGTTCATGATTATCCAGGATTTATTTCAAACAGAATTCTGATGCCGATGATCAATGAAGCCATATTTGCTTTAATGGAAGGTGTAGCATCCAAAGAAGATATTGATGCTGTAATGAAATTAGGAATGAATCATCCAATGGGACCATTAACTCTTGCCGACTTTATTGGTTTAGATGTTTGTCTGGCTATTATGGAAGTCTTGTATAATGGTTATAATGATTCGAAGTATAGACCATGTCCTTTATTAAAAAAGATGGTTGCAGCAGGAAAGTTAGGAAGAAAATCAGGTGAAGGTTTCTATAAATATTAACTAATAATAATAAGTTTACGGTATTTATTTATATTATTTGTCCGATAATATATATTATGTAAACTAATATTATTTGTAATATTAATTCGGATGTTTACATAACCAAAACTATTTTCATACACTTCCCTGCAGTTTTAAGATTATATAGATTACAATAAAAATTAAAACAGCCCATACAACAGGATTTCTTTTTTTTCTAATATATTTCCGTTGTCGAGTAAAACCTAAACGCCTTTTTCTGCGTTCTTTTTCATCTGTTGCAGGATTATAATATCGTGGAGTATAATTGAAAACCCTGTGTCTGGGTCTTTTCATAAACATAATTTACACCATCAATTAACTTCAAATAAAGCTGATACAAACATATCAGGATCAAATGTCTGAAGATCATCAATACCTTCACCAACACCAATATATTTTACAGGTATACTCATTCTTGAACATATTTGAAAAACAACACCGCCTTTGGCTGTGCCATCAAGTTTGGTTATAACTAATCCGGAGATATCTGTAACTTTACTAAATTCTTCTGCCTGGAGCACAGCATTCTGACCGGTTGTACCGTCAAGTATAAGCAGGGTTTCGTTGGGAGCATAAGGCAAAAGTTTCGCCATAACCCGTCTAATCTTACCAAGCTCATCCATTAGATTTGCTTTATTATGAAGCCTGCCTGCAGTATCAATTAAAACCACATCAAAATTTTCTGCCTGTGCTTTTTTAATCGTATCAAATGCTACAGAGGATGGGTCTGAACCTTTGTCTTTTTGATATATTTTAACGCCGGCTCTTTTTGCCCATACTTCAAGCTGCTCATTTGCTGCTGCTCTGAATGTATCTGCCGCACCGACAATTACTTTTAATCCGGCTTTATTAAAATTATGTGCGAGCTTGCCGATAGTAGTTGTCTTCCCTGCTCCATTAACTCCAACTATAAGAATGACATAAGGCTTATACCTTGTTAAATCTTCTCCGTTTGATTTAAAATTACTTTTGAGAACGTCACTTAATTCTTTTTTTACAGTCTGAATGATATTTACTGACGATCTGTCCTTTTCACTTTTTAATGTACGGCGTGTTTTTTCAATTATATTTTCCGTGGTATCAAATCCAACATCTGAAGTAAGAAGGATTTCTTCAATTTCTTCAAGGGTTGCATCATCTATTACAGCTTTACCGCTTATTGTTTCTGTAATAGAATTGATAAGTTTTGTCCTGGTTTTAGCTAAACCATCTTTTAATTTCTTAAAGTTTATGTTATCAAATAATCCCATTCTTTTCCTTATTTAAAAATTCAACTGCTCTTATAAGATATACTATAAATGAAATAATAATCAAAGCCACTGTTATATAATAAATTAATTGAAATATTAAAGTGCTTTTATCAATTTGTAAAATTATAAGTATTAATAAAAATGCCAATACCGTTACAGTGACTTTACCAATGTAGTTTGACGGAAGCACTTTTTTTATCTTTGCAGAAATAAAAAGACCTCCAAGAAAAATTAATATATCTCTTCCAATCACCATAAAGAAAAAATAATCCGGTATTTCATTTATTAAAAACAATTTTAAAACAACAATACCAACAACTATTTTATCTGCAATCGGATCAATTATTTTTCCGGCTTCAGTTACTTCATTATATTTCCGTGCAAGATAGCCGTCGAGATAATCAGACAGCATTGCAGCAATTCCAATTATAAGGATAATGTAGCGTGTGTTTTCATCTTCCAGGTTATCAAACAAAAACCAGAGAGGAATTGCAAGAAGCAGTCTGAAAAAGCTCAGCAGATTTGAAAATGTATATAGTTTTTGCACAGAAAAGTTATATTAATTCGACGTTAAATTGATATGCAAATATAGCAATTTAACAACTTAAAGATTTGCTCAATTCACTATTGTTTTTACCTTACCACCGCAAATTTCCCGATCTTCTCATCGACTTCATTGTTTGCATCATCGAGCATAACAATTCTGTAAATATAAATACCCGAACCTAACTTCTCCCCTGTTGAGTAGGTAAGATTAAAATCTACTCCGCCATTGCCGTCTGTCTCTTCAATTTCATTTATTCTTTCTCCATTAATATTGAAGATAAGAATCTTTGCTCTTCTGGGAAGATTTGCAAATGTTATTTTTTCGCTGATGCTGTTGGAAGGATTTGGATAAACATAAACTTTGGAAAGATCCTTGGCAAATGAAGTAAGCACAGCATAACTGCCTGCACCGGAATTAATAGTAAGACCATTTGATGATTTAAGATTTTCAATTCGCAACCTGTATTCCCTGCCGATTGAACCAACCGGTCTTCTCCCGTCAAGATTAATGTAGATTACTCTTTTATCTGAATTGTCCACTTCAATTGAAGAGACATAATTTTCCGGCTCAAAGGAATAATTCTCTTTATTTAATGCAGATGCTTCATCAACTTCAAAATTAAATACAACTTTAATTCTGTAAGGATTTATTATTTCAAAAGATGAGACATAGAATGTCTCAGCTTCAGGTATATGAACAACAGTAAAAGTGAGTGTATCTGTTTCAATAGGTGAACCATAAAGATCCTTAATATCTTTTACAATTAAGCTTTGCTCTCCTGCAGGAAGGTTATCTCTGAATGAAAGCAAGTATGAGTACTGGTTATTTGGTGAAACAGAATTCGGGAAACCTGCACCAGGAACTTCAAACGACTGAAGATTTTCAATTACATTTTTCATCTTCTCGGAGAATGTAACAATAACAGATGAGTTGCTGTTACTTACAGCACTAACAGGTTTGCCCGGGGTGTGTGAATAAACTTCAATAATTCTGCTTAATGCTGATAATGGTTCAGGTTTGGATTGATCATAAGCCTGGACTGCATAATAATAAATTGTGCTGTCAGAAACTGTTAAATCAAAGTATTCTGTTTGTGTTGTTGAATCAATTAATGAAAGATTATTTTGTTCTGTTCCTTTGTAGATATAAAATTTTTGTGCGGAAGAATTCCAGGACAAATATAATGAATTATTTGTGATGCTATATCCATTAACATCAGTAGGAATCAAAGTTCTGTTTGAATTTCCAAATTCAATGAATTTTATATTGTCTTTTAATTTTAATCCAATTTCAACAACTCCATTTTTATTTAAATCTCCGGCAAATATTCTAAAATTATTTGCTCTTTCATCACTAAAGTAAATAATCTTATCATTTCCATTGGAATATTTAAAGATATATGCGTAGGGGAAAATACTTAAAATAAGTTCATCCTTATTATCATTATCTACATCAACAAAACGAAGCGAATTATTTAACTCATTAAATTGAAGCCCACCGGAATATTCTGCTGATTGATCTAATAAAACTTTTTGAGTTATGATTCTAGGTTGATGATTTTCAAAACTCACAACCAAAAGAAAAAATGATGGGGCTATAGAGTTCCTGTAATAAAGTATTGCGAAATCTTTTTTACCATCTCCATCATAATCACCTGAAGAAAGTGCATAATTATTGTATACTGAAAAACCATTTAATTTAAGAGAATCGTTTCCTTTAACTATATTGTTCAAATCATTAACAATATATTGAATCAGATCCCCATCAGAATCTAAAAACCATATTTCTTTCTTATTATCATTATCGGAATCAACTACAAGAATATTTTCATTTACCTTATTGTTATCAGAACTGTAAATACTATCAGCATCTTTATAAGTTTTATAAAAAGTAATTCCTGCCTCAACAGTAAGGTTTTCTTTTATTTGCCAGATCCTATAGCTGGTATTGTCTTTCTGTTGAATTATTTCATATAGTCCATCATTATTTAAATCATCAACTACTGAAACATTAAATAAATCAGGACTGCTATACTTTTGATTAAAATTAAAAGTGTCAGCATTAATTACTTCGTCAATTATTATATTAGGACTTTTATAACTTATAAAATCTTTTTTCCCATTATTATTAAAGTCTCCAAAAGCTCTTGGAAATTTTCCTTCTAATGAATCAACCTTAATAAAATTATTATTTTCAACTTTATACAATCCGAACCAAGACGTTTGTGAAGTATAAAATAACTGGAATAATATTTCATCATAATTATCAGAGAAAAAACTCATCGGTTCATGAAATAAATTTCCATCTGGTAATGAATAATTCATTACCTCAAAGTTTGCGAGAACCGGAACTTCATCTATAGGAAAACGGAAATACTCATTGTTGTTTAATGAATCAACAATAATTGTTTTCAACCCGGCAAGATTCTCTGCTTCAAAATAAACTTCATAGAAATTACCCGGCTGTACTAAATCTTTGGGAATAAATCCGTAATGGTTCGTTTTTACAAATTGATTGTTTGTATTAAAACCATCTAAAGTAATATAATTAAAATCAGTTTCGCCTAACTTTCTATAAAACAATCTCATTACAGAAGGTTGATTTGTAAGGAATTCCCCGGCTATAGTAGTTTTGTCTCCATAGTAAATAGGTCCTAAACCTACTTCAATAACTTCCGGAGGTTTACGCATAATATGAAAGTGTGTTCTTTCTTCTAAAGTTCCGCCATCATTCTTGGCAACAATCAATCTTAGAGTATAAACATTATCTTCCATACTGCTTAAATCAAGAGTATAAATATCTTCATCTGAAAACTGATTTAAGCCGTTGGAAATTAATGAGGTCCATTGCTGCGGATTGTATCCTGTACCAATTTGTAAACTATAATTAACAAAATATGGAGAAAGAACTGTTGCATTTATAACAAGAGAATTTTCATTTGTAGCAAAATCCATTGTGGGAAAATTAAACTTTACAACTGAAGGTGCCAGCACAGAAAGTGCTCTGAATAAGTTTAATCTGCCGGCTCCAGTTTGTTCATCCCAGCCAGGCTGTTGTATATCATCTGCTGTAGATTTAATTATTTGTTTTACTTCTTCATTTGTGAAATTCTGTATAGATAAAATTAAAGCTGCTGCAGCCGAAACATGTGGAGCGGCGGCAGATGTCCCTCTGTCAAACCTATATCCGGAGTTTACCGTTGTTGATAAAATCGATTCACCAGGAGCCAACAGATCTAAAGTCGAACCATAAACAGAAAAAGATGCCCTGCCGTCATTTTCATTTGAAGCTCCGACACTTATTACTTCATCATAACCAGAAGGATAATGCAACTGATTACTTCCGTTATTGCCTGATGACGCAACCAGAACAACATTCTGAGAATATGCATACCTGATAACATCTCTAAGCACATAAGAAAAAGTATAGTCTCCCCAACTCATATTAATTACTTTAGCACCCATTTGTACAGCATATAAAATAGCTGCTGCTGCATCATCTTCCTCCCCAAAGCCGCCATTTTCAAAAGCCCTGAGATTTAATAATTTTATGTTTGGAGCAATACCTGCAATACCACTAATATTATTTGCCTGTGCACCTGCAATTCCTCCGACAAAAGTACCGTGAAATCCAAAACTACCATGATGCGGATCATAAGGCATATTATCCCAGTTATGAAAATCTCCTGCTGAAGTATCAAAAGGAAGCCCTACTCTATCAACAAAATCCCAGCCCATATAATCATCAACAAAACCATTGCCGTCATCATCAATTCCGTTTGATTTTTTATCATTCCCAAACTGATCGATTCCATTTTCACCAGGATTATAATAAATTTTATTCTGAAGATCGGGATGGGAAAATTCAATTCCGGTATCTATAATTGCAAGTAAAACTGTATCAGCACCTTGTGTAATATCCCAGGCATCGAAAGCTTTTATTTTTTCCAATGCCCATTGCTGTGAAACTAAACTGTCATTTGGAACATAGTTTATTTTATACGTTGTAGATTTTTGTATGTATTCAATATCAGGATCGGAAGCTAACATTGAAGTGAAGTTTGCTTCATCAACATCATCTGCAAAATGAACTTTTATAATTCTGCCGAGAACTTCATCTCCTCTGCCCAAACCTTTAGCAAGGTAATTCACATCGTATTCAGGTAATGAAAGATCAGAAACAACATCACTAAATGCTTGTTCATTTACTTTTCTATCTACTTCAGTAAAAGGAACGTAATCTTTATACCTGATAAAGTAAGTTGATTGTGAATAAGAATTGAATGAGAATAATATAAAAAGAAGAACTGAAAATATTTTAAACTTCATAGATTTCTTTCTTGAATGTTGAGTCTACTTTAGTCGGATAGTTTCCTGAGAAGCAGGCTGTGCAAAAATTTTCAGGGTCAACTTCAGCAACCGCTTCTAACATTTCATCTATCGTTAAATATTCCAGACTATCAACTTCAAGATATTCTCTAATCTTTTCTATATCCCCGTTAAATTTATTTGCAATCAGTTCTTCTCTGCTGGGAAAATCCATCCCGTAAAAACAAGGATGCATAATCGGAGGTGAGGAAATTCTTAAATGAATCTCCTTCGGATTAGCTTCCTTAATTAATTTTACAAGCTGCTTTGATGTTGTTCCTCTGACAATTGAATCATCAACAAGTACAACAGTTCTTCCTTCAAGCACTCCTTTTACTGTGTTGAATTTAATTCTTACACCAATCTCGCGTTTCTCCTGTCCCGGTTGTATAAATGTTCTGCCAATGTAATGACTTCTTATCAAACCAATCTCAAGTTTTGAAGGAATTGTTTTTTCAAGCTCTGACTGGTAACCAAGTGCAGCAGTGTTTGAGCTATCTGGTACACTTATTACAATTACTTTATCACCATCTTTATCTCTCACAGGATATTTCCGTGCAAGCATTTTTCCAAGTCTGCGTCTCATCTTATCAACATTATGCCCAAATATAAAACTGTCAGGGCGTGAGAAATAGATATATTCAAATACACAATATTTTTTTGGATAAATGTTTTCACTTATTCTTTCAGATTTTATAATTCCTGTATCAAGAACTTCATCATCGATAATTATAATTTCTCCCGGTTCAACTTCTCTTATAAATTCTGCCTGGATAATATCAAATGCACAGGTTTCGGAAGCAACAACAAAAGCATTACCTGTTTTACCTATTGATAAAGGTCTGAACCCATAAGGATCTCTGGCAGCAATTAATTTGTCATCTGTAAGAATGGTAAGACAATATGCACCTTCAACTCTTGTTAATGCTTCTTTAATCTGCTCAACCTGGTCATCGAGTTTGCTTCTTGCAATCAGATGAAGTATAACCTCTGTATCACTTGTAGTTTGAAAGATTGCTCCTTCATCGACAAGCTCTTCTCTTAATTCTCTTGCGTTTGTAAGATTTCCATTGTGTGAAACTGCAAGATTACCGAGCCTGTAGTTTACAACAAACGGCTGAATATTCTTTCTTGAATTTGATGAGCCTGTTGTAGAGTATCTGTTATGTCCTATTGCCGATTTACCTGGTAAAGTTTTAAATACTTTGGAATCGCCAAAAACTTCAGATACCAGCCCCTCACCTTTATGAAGATTAAAGACAGCATGATTTTTTTCATTTATACTTTTGGTTACAATGCCGCTGGCTTCCTGTCCCCTGTGCTGTAATGAATGGAGCCCATAATAAGTTTGCAAAGCTGCATTATCAGAACCATAAATACCGAATACTCCACAATGACATTTAGGTTTATCATTGGCAGAGATTTTTTTGAGATTATTGTACATCAATAAATTTTGTTTGTGAAGAAATCAAGGTTCAAAATTAAGAATAAATGAACACTTGAAAAAATAGAATTGATTTTTTTGAGATGAAAGTCAGTATTTGAAGACTAAAATATGATTCTATGAATACAATCAGGTTTCAAAATTAAAAAACCCTTGCAATTTACAAGGGTTTTGGTTTTTTGTCGGAACGGCGGGATTTGAACCCGCGACCACCTGAACCCCATTCAGGTACGCTACCGGGCTGCGCCACGTTCCGAATTGTTTTTAATCCTTACACAAATCTAATAAAAAAATTGTTTAATTGTTAAATTGATGAATTGCCAAATTGTTATGGACCAAAAGTAATTACTACTCATCAAGAAATTGATTTATCTCCTCTCTCACTCTTTCGATTTCACAGGAAGGTGCAAGATGCCCGCAATTGTTATTTAATATTAATTTTCTGCATCCTAAAACATCTGCAAGTTTAAGCGATTCCTCAGGGTTAACCATCATATCAGTCTCTGATACAATTATGAATATTTCTGTTTTTATTTTTTTTGCCAGTTCCTGATATGAATTATTGTAATCTTTTGTAATATCATGCTCCATAAGGGCTTTTAATTGAATAACATAATCATCTAAAGTAAATTTTTCTTTCGGTTCTTTTTCAAATGACAAGAGATATGTCTGGAAATTTTCCAAGTCTGTTTTTTCATTAACGTATTCAGGTGTTCTGGCAATCATCGCAATCATCATATTCTTTATCTTAATAATTTCTTTTTCACTTAATCCCTGCTCTTTTAATTTCTCAATAACCTCAAGAAGTGTATTCATCCATAGAAGATCATATGAACTTATTTTTGGTGTACCTGAGTATGAAACAACTTTCTCAGCATATTCCGGGTACGCTGCTGCCCATTCCAGTGCCTGCATACCTCCCATTGATCCGCCTATTACTGCTTTAATTTTATTTAAATGAAAATGATATTTTAAAAGTCTGTACTGGGAATTAATCATATCCCTTATTGTTATCTGCGGAAAATCATAATTGTAATTGGATGGAGAAGATGATTCTCCATTTCCAGGTGCATCAATGGCAATAATAAAATATTTGGTTGTATCTATAAAATTATATTTTCTAATCAGGTTGATAATATCTTCACTTGTTCCTTCAAACCAGGTAGGATAAACTATAACATTGGTTGAATTTTCATTCACTTTGCCTATAGTTCTGAAGCCTACCCTGCAATTCATTATTCTCTCTCCATTGGTGAGTATAAGGTCACCAATATCGACAATTTCATTAATAGATTGTGAAAATGCAGAGAAGTAATTTGTCAGAATTATTATCAGGAAAGATAATCTTTTGAAATTAATCATTATAAAGAGCGGCAATTAAAATATGTATATCTATAACTTAGACTGCAGATCTAACAAAAAACTTTTTATCTCTTCAAGATCTTTTTTTAACGAAGGCTTTTCTTTTTTTACACCGGAAGAATTACCTGATTCAAAAAGCGTAGGTTCGTTATCATTAGAATTGTTTTTATCAAGCGGGTATTTTTCTAAAATCTTTTTTGCTCCTTCAATTGTATACTTTTTATCTCTCAACAAACTTTTAATCTGAAGAATTACCTGGATATCCTTATTGGTGTAAATCCTGTTGCCTGCCCTGTTCTTCTGAGGTTTAAGCTGTTCGAATTCTGTTTCCCAGTACCTCAATACATACTGTTCCATCCCCGTTATCTTGCTAACCTCACTTATTGAATAATAAAGCTTTTTTATTGAGAGATCTTTCATTTTGCCCTTGGAAATATTTTTATCAAAGATAAATATTAACCTTTAGATTATCAACCTTAAGTATCTTTTAAAACTTATACTTAAAGTTTACATTTTATTTTCCTGTTTAACAATATCAATTAAAACACTTACATCGGATAATTCATAATCAGCATCATGCTTTTCTGTATTGAAAGTATCTCCGTAACGTGCAAAAGCAGTTTTCATACCGACTTTCTTTGCACCCTGTATATCTCTTTCTGCCCAGTCTCCAACCATTAAAGATTCTTCAGGTTTAACTTCGAGTCTCTCAAGTATTTTAAGAAACGGAGCTGGACTCGGTTTCCTTTCACCTGTGTCATCAAATGTTACCACTGCATCAAATGTATGATGGAAGTTGAGAAATGCCAGCCGCAGCCATGCTTCTTTAACGGGAGCATCAGACAATACTCCCATTTTAATTCCCATTTTCAAAAGTTTATTTAAAGTTGCATAAACATGCGGATAAGGAATAAGCGAAGCTTCCCTTGCTCTTCTGTATGCTATTATACCGGCTGCAAGAATTTTGTAATCAACTTTATTTAAAATTTGTTGAAGCAGTACATCAAAAACCTGCTGGTATTCTATTCCTCTCTCTTTATAAATTTCATCTATAATTCTGTTTGCCTCTTCGGAAGTGATTTTAAGCCCGGCATCAATCATCGCAGGAATTGCTTCTTCAATTGCCCGGCGTTTCATCTTCATAAAATCAACAAGTGTGTTATCGAGGTCGAAAACAATTGCTTTAATCATTATTGTTTCTCTTTTTGTTAATTAATTTTTTCAACAGGTAAATACCAGCAAGGTAACCATATTCTTTAAATCCTGAAATATATCCATCGCAGGCCGAAGCAGTTAAAAGTGTCTGTCTGTAGTCCTCCCTTTTTGCAAGATGTGAAAGATGAACTTCAACTTTAGGAATATTACAAAACTCAAGTGCGTCTTTAATTGCAACGGATGTATGTCCATATCCTCCGGGATTAATTAATAATCCATCATAACCGGATGGTGCTTCCTGGATTATTCCTACAAGCTCTCCTTCTATATTTGATTGAAAAAAATTAAATGTTACATCAGGAAATTCTTTTTGAAGGAACTCTTCTATTTTTGATAGACTAAACGCACCATAATGCGATTTATCTCTTTTACCTAAAAGATTTAAGTTTGGTCCGTTAATGCAAATTATCTTCATTTTGTTTCTACCATTTCCTCAATTACTTCACGCAGTTTTGGTGAAAGGTAGATATCATCCACACCAAGCTCTTTCAAAGCCATAGAAAGAATCATAACCTTTCTTTGAAGAGTGGCCATTTTATTTACGACAATTATTTTATTTTCTTTTAGGATACAGTATCCTCCTTTAAAATCACCTTTTTCAAAACGGACCTCTGCTCCCAATTGCAAAGCAACGGATTTAAGCTCCTGAATAAGTTCTTCAAATTCTTTCTCTTTAATTTTCATACTTCAGTTTTTTGTTTTATAAGAGGTTTATAAATAAGCAGAAATATAATTGCAAAATAACAGAAGATTTCAATAACAGGAAAACTGCTGAATACTGTAAATCTCTCCTTTATTAATTCTATTACATAATTAGGATTAAATGAACCGCTGTTTAGCAACAAAATTATTTCCCAATCAATTGACATTAGATAAGCTTCAAATGGAAATGTTACCAAAACCAGTATAGTAACAATAAACAGCCACCCGTTAATTTTTAAATTAATTTTTGAAGTGACTAAGAAAATAATAAAGCTTATAAAAAATATTATATATGTTATAAATGTTGATGTAAATAAAGGGAAAATTGTCAGCAGTATTTCTGAAAGATTCCCTGTGTTATAATAAGGTTTAAGAACAAAATCTGTTTCTTCAAAGAACTGGTATGTAGCAGATAACATTGCAACATAGCTGCCGAGCCACAATGCACCTGACAGGCAGGCAAGAAATAAAATAAATTTTGAGAACCTGTTAAGATTATCCATAACTTTTTAATTTGCATTCAGAAAATAAAGAAAATAAATGATTGTTGCCTCAATAGATATTGGTACAAATACAATTCTTCTGCTCATTGCAGAAGTAAATAAAGTTTCAAAACAGATTAATGTTTTAGAAAACATTCAAAGGATTCCGAGGATCGGCAAAGGTTTAAAAGAAAATGAACCGATGCCGGAAGATAATATCAAAAGAATGTTTGATGTTCTTTCGGATTACTCTCTGATAATAAAAAAATATAATTGTGATAAAGTTTTATTAACAGGTACTAATGCTTTAAGAATTTCTTCAAATAAAAATGAGATAATTAAAAGAGTTAAAGACAATTTCGGTTATGATTTGAACATAATTTCCGGTGAAGAAGAAGCATTTTATTCATACTCAGGGGCAATTGCAGAAACAGATAGTCAAACAAACAATCTCATTATTGATATTGGCGGCGGCAGCACTGAAATTATTTTTGGCAGAGGAAATGAAATCAAGTACAAGAAAAGTTTTAATGTTGGTGTTGTAAGCGGAACTGAAAAATTTTTACTTTCTGACCCGCCTGAGCAAACTCAGATAAAAAATTTTATTAATCATGCTTTAACAGCATTTTCAGAATTAGTTAATAATATAAAAGATATTAACAAAGCAATAGCAATTGCAGGAACACCGACAACTCTGGCTGCAATAAAAAATAATTTAAAAGAATATAATGAAGATTTAATTGAAGGTTCATTTTTAACAAAAGAAGACTTAAATAATTTTGTCAATGAATTATCAGCTTTGTCTTCAAATGAAATATTGAACAAGTATCAGATTGTTAAGGGGCGTGAAGATGTTTTGCTTGCAGGAACAATTATTCTTAAAGTAATTATGGAAATACTAAAGCTTGATATAGTTGCTGTCAGCACAAAAGGAATACGTTATGGTGCAATAATTAATTGGCTAAACACTTCAAATAATCTTAACTAATTACTTTTCTGTAAACTTCAACAAAATTATTTATCTCATCTTTCTTAGCAATTAATGGTGGTAGAATTCTTATAACATTCTGATTTGTACAATTTACCAAAACACCCTCTTCTCTGAATTTCTCAACAAGACTGCTGCATTCATTAAAGTGTTCAACACCAATCATAAACCCTTTGCCTCTTACATCTTTAATTACTTTGGAAAAATCTTTCTTAAGATTGTTAAGAAGATTAATAAAGTATTCTCCGTTTGATTTAACATCTTCAACAATTCCACCTTCCAAAACTTTCTTCAACACAACATTCCCTGCTGCACAGGCAACAGGATTTCCGCCGAATGTTGTTCCGTGAGTTCCGGTTGAAAAAATATTTTTTAATTCACCTGTAACGAGTATCGCACCCAAAGGCAAACCACCTCCGATTGCCTTCGCAGTAACAACAATATCAGGTTTTAAATTAAAATGATTATATGCAAATGGTTTACCTGTTCTGCCTGTTCCTGTCTGAATTTCATCTGCAACAAAGATAAAGGAAAATTTTCTTCTTAACTCATCAATCTTTTTTACAAATTCATCTGTTGCAGGAACAATTCCTCCCTCCCCCTGGATTAATTCAATAAACACTGCAGCAGTATTTGAATTCACATTCTTTTCCAAATCTTCAACATCATTAAATTTTATGTGAGAAATGTTTGATAAAAGAGGCTGGTATCCCTGCTGATATTTTTCTTTTGGTGTTAAAGTTAAAGCTCCGTAAGTTCTTCCATGAAAGGAGCCTATGAAAGAAAATATTCTTTTATCCGGACCTTTTACTTTTCTTATTAATTTAATTGCCCCTTCGACTGCTTCTGTTCCGCTGTTTGTCAAAAACGCAGCAGCCATTCCGGAATGTTTCAGGAGTCTTTCAGTAAATTCAATTTGAATATCAGTTATAAAATTATTTGAGAGATGGCTGAATTTTCTTATCTGATTTTCAACTGCTTCAATTATATCAGGGTCGGCATAACCCAGAGCATTAACAGCGAGTCCGGTGAAGAAATCGAGATATTTTTTCCCCTGCTTATCAAAAAGGTAAACACCTTTACTGTAAGCAATATCAACAGGAATTCTTTTATATGTCGGAATGAAAAGTTCTTTTTCTTTTTCTAAAATGTTAATCATAAATAGATACCTGCAGATGAAAAATATATTGTTATATAAACCGATGTGTGAATTAATAAAGAAAAGATTAATGAATAAAAAATATTCCCCGACTGAACTTTAAATGCGGTAAAAGTTAAAAAGAAACTCCAGAGAATTAATAAAATCTCAGTTATTAAAAATGTATATGCAATTGTTTCTTTAACCAAAAACGGTGAAGGGTCAAAATAAAAAAGTGTTTCTCCGAAAATAATTAATTCAAGAAGAAAGAGTATCAATAAACCAAAAGTATATGGTAAGAATGAATAAATTAAAATTGAAAGATTATCTTTAAATCTTGTAGTTATCCCAAATATTTTTGATACACCACCAAACAGCCACACAAAGAAAAAGAACAGAACAATAATTAATACAAGAATAATTAAATAACTACTGATAATTCCGGTCAGCCTGGCATTCCATTCATAAAAAAAGATTAATAAAAAAATTCCGTTTAGAAATAATTTACCTGAAATTAAAAAAAGCAATAATGGCAGATAATTTTTATGTTCCGAGAAGATGATATTTCTGAAAGCAGCTGAGGGTGATTCAATTAATTGTGAAATGGTTTTCCAGAGATCAATATTAAAAACTTTTTCACGGAGAAAAGACCTGCAGTTCCTGCATATTAATTCATAAAAAGGATTTTCGGAATTACAGTTTTTACAAACTACAACATTTTTCATTTATAACTTTTTGAGATAATTAAAATCTGAATCTTACGCCAAGCATTGGCGTTTTGGTCAGGAAATCTTCTTCAACATTAAAATCAAAAAGATGTGCATCAACATAGGCATCAACAAGATTAAGAAGGTAAACCAATCCTATATAAATTGTAAAAAGGTCACGCTGGTCTCTGTAAAAATCTCTGTTGGTTCTATAATTTTCTATTTCTGTCTGCAGGTATAATTTTTTATAATCCCAGTATAATTCATAGTTGTAGCTCCAGCCGTAAACAAGCAGTGCAATTCCTCCCCAGATAATCGGAGCTTTAATGTAGGATTCATTATAAATCTGGCCTAATCCCGGAACAACGGCACTTTGCAGCACAGCCAACCAGGGAGACTTCTGCATTACAAAAACTGAATCAGTTTCATTGGATGATGTATCCTGAGAATATAAAAATGAATTGAAAGAGAGAATAAGAATTATCCACAATCCCCTTCTGAAACTCTTAACTATAATTTTTACTGATGATTTCAAAAAGTTCAAAGAGTCTTTCCAGTTCATCTGTGGAGTAAAATTCAATTATAATCTCTCCTGCCCCGTTTTGTTTTTGTTTGCAGGTAACCTTTGTACCAAAAATTTTCTGCAATCTATCTTCAATGCTTCTCATTTCGGTGCTTGTGGTTGTACGGATGGTAGTTGTTGTAACAGTTGTTTTTCCTGTTCCTGTTATATCGGAAAGTTTTTTAACTAATTGCTCTACCTTTCTCACAGAGAGATTATTTTCTTTTATTTTTCTTAAAGCTTCGAGTTGTAATTTTTCATTGGGGAGATTAATTAATGCTCTTGCATGCCCACTGGTAATTTCTTCTTTAATTAAACTATCCTGAACTTCTTTGGGAAGTTTTAAAAGCCTTATTGTATTTGCAACTGTTGTTCTGTCTTTTCCAACTTTTTCTGCAATTTGTTCCTGGGTTAAATGGCATTCTTCCATTAATCTTTTATAAGCCAGGCCAATTTCAATAGGATTAAGTTTTTCTCTCTGTATATTTTCAATTAATGCAAGTGCAAGCATTGCTTCATCGGTATCAACTTTAATGATGTAAGCAGGAATTTCTTTCATTCCAATTGCAATGCATGCTTTAAGTCTTCTCTCCCCCGAAATCAGTTCATAAAAATCTGGTCCTTTTCTTCTGACTGTAATTGGCTGAATAAGGCCATTTGCAAGGATAGATTTTTTTAATTCTTCAAAAGCTTCAGGTTCAATATGAGTTCTTGGCTGAAAAGGATTCGGAGCAATATTTCCTGTAGGTATTTTTGCAAGAATATCATTTTTCTCTCCGTCATCTTTCTGAAGTTCAGTATAATCTGCAGGTTTATCCTCTGCTTCTTTAAATCTTTGGGGATTGATGAGAGCATCAAGACCCCTTCCCAAACCTGTTTTCATTTTACTCATTTTTTATTGATTAATTTTAATTTCATTTCTTTCAAGAAGTTCAGATGCAAGCGCCATATAATTTTTAGAACCGATTGAAACTGCATCATAAAGAATTATCGGTTTACCAAAACTAGGTGCTTCGGATATTCTTACATTACGGTGAATAACAGTTTTAAAAACTTTATCACCAAAATATTTTCTTACTTCTTCCGCAACCTGCTGTGAAAGACGAAGCCTTGAATCATACATTGTTAAAAGCACACCTTCAATAGATAAATTTTTATTGTAATGCTGTTTAACAATATTTATTGTATTAAGCAACTGTCCCAAACCTTCAAGTGCAAAATACTCACATTGCACCGGAATTAAAACTGAATCGGATGCAGTAAGTGCATTTAAAGTCAGCAAACCAAGTGAAGGAGGGCAATCAATAATAATAAAATCGTATTTATCTTTTATTTCATTAAATGCTTTTTTAAGAATTGTTTCCCTCTCGGGAAAATCAATCATTTCAATTTCTGCACCTACAAGATTTATATTTGAAGGCAGCAAATCCATAAAAGGCATAAATGTATTTTCAATTACCTCTTCAATTTTCTTTTCACCGATAAGCACTTCATAACTTGATGGATTTTGATTGCTGAATCCTAATCCTGATGAAGAATTTGCCTGCGGGTCTATATCCACTAACAATGTTTTTTTCTCTGCTGCAGCAATAAGAGAAGAAACATTTATAGAAGTTGTAGTTTTACCAACTCCCCCTTTTTGATTTGCAATAGAAATAATTTTAGCCAAGATTCCTCTACTCTAAACAATAATTTTGAACATAATTGTTGAATAATGGAATGACAGAATAGTGGAATATTTTAAACAAATTCCATTATTCCGGCATTCCACAATTCCTTTTATCTTTCAAAAGCTTTCTGCAAAAATACACTAATAAAAGATTGATAGAAATACTTAAATAAAAAATATGAAGTAAAATTAATTTTAAATATCTATCTCTTCACCATACCCCATTACTCTGCAGTTAAAGCCAGCTTTTTCTACACGGGATTTAAATTCATTCGGGTCTGCTTCAATTACTGGAAATGTATTGAAGTGCATTGGTACTGCAACTTTGGGATTAACAAGCTCAACCGCTTTTACAGCATCTTCAATTCCCATTGTATAATTATCGCCAATCGGCAGAAGCATATAATCAATCGGATTCATTTCACCAATTAGTTTCATATCATAAAAAAGACCTGTATCGCCTGTGTGGTAAATATTTTTTCCTTCTATGCTTAAAATAATTCCTGCAGGCTCACCTGCATAAGTGCCGTCAGGCGTCATTGATCCATGATGAGCAATTGTAAATTTAACTCTGCCAAAATCAAATTTATGACTTCCACCAATGTGCATGTTGTGGGCTTTGAATCCCTTATCAATACAATAATTTGCCAGTTCATTAACACATATAAAAAGAGTATTGTTTTTATCGGCGATTTTAAATGAATCACCTAAATGATCACCGTGTGCATGGGAAAGAACAATATAATCTGCACTCAGTTCTTTTGCTTTTACGCCTGCATTAGGGTTGTTATCTATGAAAGGATCTATTAAAATTTTCTTACTATCAGTTGTTATTTGAAATGCAGAATGTCCGAAATATTTTAGTTTCATTTTATTTCTCCCTTCAGGTTATGAATAAATCAGATAATCCTGTAAAGAAAAATATAATAATAAAAATTTTTTCTTATCAAACCAGTGTAGTGTGAGGAATAGTTACAATTGTTAAATTGTTAAAAGTCAATGAATGATTGAGATAAAGGTTTACATAAAAAAAACTTTTATAAAACCTTTTATAGCCTGGAGGGGACGCATTTTACTTTTTTCGTTCCCATAGATTGTTGGAATATTTACAAAACCTATTTTTAAATTATTCCTGGCAGCTTTAACTATCATCTCACTCTCAGCCTCATAACCTGTATATGCTGGAAAAATTGATTTTAAAATTTCTGTTCTGAAACCTCTGAAACCACATTGGCTGTCCAGTATTTTTTGTTTTGTTTTATAACTTAAAAGTCCTGAAGTTATTTTATTGCTTAATATTCTCTGAACAGGCATATCTTTTAAATTGCTCAGCCTGTTACCTATTACACAATCAAAATTTTTTAATGCTGAGATAAATTCCGGAATTAATTCGGGAGGATGCTGCAGGTCTGCATCGAGTGTAATTGTATAATCAGTTTTTAATTCAATACTTTTTTCAAACCCTTTTCTGAGAGAAAAACCTTTTCCCCTATTCACATCATTTTTAATAATTATAATTCTATCATCATTAAAAATTTTATTTATTGAATTATCAGTTGAACCATCATCAACACAAATTACTATATCAACATAATTAAGTGTTCTGTTGATGATTTCATTAATCGTTTTTTCTTCATTATAAAAAGGGATAACAGCAGAGATATTAATTTTCCCTGAGGTACTGCTCAATTATGCTTCTCCATCCTCTTTTAGGCTGAGGTTTAATTGCACTTGCAAGTCTTTGTCTCAGATTTTCTTTTGAAAGACCTTTATATAATTTTCCCTCTTCTGCAATTGAAATTGCACCTGTTTCTTCAGACACAATAACGGCAATAACATCAGCCTGCTCGGAGATTCCTAATCCTGCTCTATGTCTCATACCAAGTGCCTCACCATCAACCTGTGTAGTGGATGATAAAGGAAGTGTGGCTCTTGCAGCTTCTATTATATTATTTTTTATTACAACTGCCCCATCGTGCAAAGGAGAGCGCGGGAAAAAGATTGATGTCAATAATGCTTTGGACAGTCGTGCATTTATTATCTCACCTGTTTCAGCATAACCTCTTATCCCTGTGGATCTGATGATAATAATTAAAGCACCATGCTGATGCTGTGAAAGTTCGAATGCGGCATCTGTAATAATTTGTGCAGCTTCGGGAGTTTCCTGTTTAACAAATAGATTGAAGAATGGATTTTTCGCAACCATCACTAGTAATCTTCGTATCTCAGGCTGGAATAAAATTAAAAATGCAATTACCCATATATCGGTTATAAGTTTTAGAAGCCAGCTTAATGCACGGAGATTTATTGCCTGTGAAACGAATGAAAGCACAAGAACAATCATTAAACCGACAAAAATTTGTGCAGCGATTGTTCCTTTTAGA
>Ga0079223_10000117_pt1 | contig 30058 bp, 16 predicted proteins | sample Stecom2011_FD_75072 | JGI IMG/M metagenome (GOLD analysis project Ga0079223, IMG submission 75072) | Agricultural soil microbial communities from Utah to study Nitrogen management - Steer compost 2011 | ecosystem: Environmental > Terrestrial > Soil > Agricultural land | place: USA: Utah...
GCATCCGAGCAGGTCATCACAGCGACAAAAGGAGCCGCGTTGAAGGGATCGTTGTAAACTTTAGAAAAACACCGTAGCGGATCGGCTTCAGGGGCATAATGGACATGATATACAGGATTAGTGGCTTTGTCCTCTTTGCTGATGGAAAATCCCGAGTGCGCCAATGCATGGACGGCATTGGGGTGAAAGGCGGTCGCTTCTGTACCTCCGGAAAATGCGCTTATATTTTCCACTCCGAAATAATACGCCGCTACCTGTGCCCAGAGCTGAGACAATTGGCTGCGCCGAGAATTATGCGTGCAGATAAAATTGAGATTGACTTTCTCCTTGCTATCCACTTTGATTTGGACAAATGCTGCCAGTTTGGATAGTATTTGCTTTCTTTCCTGGGGAATAGTAGAAAGCTCAAGCCCTTCCACAAAGGCCTGAACTTCCGGCACAAGTCGGTTGGTCATGATTTTTTATTTAACAACAGCCAGAACCTGGTGTGCAGCTTTCGCCCTGTATTTCCGAAAGAATGAGCTTTGGTTTGCTTTTCTTTTCCCCCGGCTTTTGCGCAAAAACGGTGATGCTGTAAATGCCTGTCTCACCCTGTTTAAAGGATTGGATTTCTTCTTGGGAAAGATATTTGAGAAGAATATCATCAGGGATCACAATGGCTTTTTCTTTCTGCAAGGAAATGTTCGTAAAGCCCGCTTCCTCGATAAAGCCAAGATAGTCTTGTTTTTGGATGGCACCAGCTACACAGCCGGCGTACATTTCAGCATCTTCCTGTAGTGCCTGTGGCAAATCACCCACCAATACAATATCCGAAATGCTAAAGTGGCCGCCGGGCTTCAAGACCCTAAAAATCTCGGCGATCACCTGCTGCTTGTCCGGTACCAGGTTCAAGACACAGTTGCTCACGACGACATCGGCGATATTGTCGGATACGGGCATGTCGTCAATATCTCCCTGGCGGAATTCCACATTATTGTAGCCTAGTTTCTCTGCATTGGCCCTTGCTTTCTTGATCATCGCCTCGGTAAAATCGATCCCGATGACCTTTCCGCTTTCCCCGGTTTCATGGCGGGCCACAAAGCAGTCATTACCCGCTCCGGATCCTAAGTCAATGACCGTGTCACCTGCTTGGATCTGTGCAAATTGCGTGGGGAGCCCACATCCCAGCCCCAAATCTGCTTCTTGGTTGTAGCCCTGCAACTCAGAATAGTCATCGGTCATGATATTATAGACTTCGGTTGAACATCCACCTGCCCCGCAGCAGGAGGACTGGTTCAAGGCTTTATCCTGATGGGCTATCTGAGTGTACTTCTCGCGGACGAGTTCTTTAAGTTTATCTGAATTTTTCATGATGTTGTGCTTTGTCGATTATTATTTATGTGAGGTAAAAGGAAATGCTCGTATTAACAACAGTTGGTCGAGGGATCAGAATACTGGTCGAACAGCGAATGGAACAAACTTTGGATTTCTGCCCATTTGGAGGGATCAATGCAATAACAAACCGAAACGCCCTCAATGGTGCCTTGGATAATGCCGATCTCTTTCAGCTCCCGCAGATGCTGGCTGATAGTCGCCTGGGCAAGTCCCAATTCCTGCACCAGGTCGCCGTTGATACAGGTATTGGTTTTCAAAAGATATTGAAGGATGGCCACCCGCGCAGGATGGGCAATGGCTTTGGCCACCTTGGCGAGCTCGTTTTGTTCGGTAGTGAATAGGTTGGTTTTCGTTACTCCCATGGTGCATATTGCTTCATTGCAATATTACGATAGATGGATTTTAGATCCAAGAAAAAATTTATTCTTTGCTCAACATGCTAACACAACGGTTTAACAGATCCATGTTTTCTGACTTTGTTAGCGAGAGACGGCTATGCACGACTGAGGTGCTTGGCGTCAACGAGCCAATTTATCTAAAGGCAAAACTTTTTTATGATGTCCCCACCATTTTCCAGCAGCTCAGGATAAACCCTGTAAGGATTTCCTGAAAAGCCTTCCCGCTGGCATAAGGTAATTTTCCCCTTCCCCATGTTTTCTGTATATTTCGCCGCTAAAAAAATGATACGTGATGAGTCGATTATTTCTATTTACCTTATTGGCCCTAATGATTTGTAGTGCCGTAACAGTGTCTGCACAGAAGAAAGCTGTTTCTCTGGAGGACGTCTTTAAGAAGGGGACCTTCAACCAAAAATCTGTCCACGGCATCAACTGGATGAAAGACGGGCAATATTATAGTTCTCTGGTCAATAACGGCCAACCCCAGGTAGTCAAAATCAATGTGGCGACCGGTGAGCAGGAAGCTGTACTGATCGACGGCCGAAAATTGGGGATTAATTTTACCGATTATTCCTTTAACAATGATGAAACCAAAGCCCTTTTGGGTTCTGAAGTGGAAAGCATCTATAGACGATCTTCCAAGGGAATTTATCATGTTCTAGATATAGCCAGCGGCGATGTCCAAAAATTGATGGACGGAGAAAAAATTTCCTATGCCACCCTGTCACCCGACAACAGCAAAGTGGCCTTTGTCAAGGACAATAATTTATATTATATCGAGCTAGCCACCAACAAAGCCACGCAAATCACCCATGATGGTAAATGGAACCACATCATCAATGGCTCAGCCGATTGGGTGTACGAGGAGGAATTTTCCATGGCCCAGGCCTTTGATTGGGCCCCCGATGGGAAGAAGATTGCCTATCTTAGATTTGATGAAAGCGAAGTGCCTGAATTTAACATGCAACTGTGGGGTTCTCTTTATCCAGAAGATTATAAGTTCAAGTATCCCAAAGCTGGGGAAAAGAATGCGGAAGTAAGCATCCACATCTATGACCTTGATGGCGGTAAAGCGATCACGGTAGATGCAGGAGAAGAAAAGGACATCTACCTCCCTAGGATCTATTGGGCAGGAACTTCGGAAACTTTGGCCTTTATCCGCCTCAACCGTCTGCAGAACCAGATGGATCTTTTACATGCCCATGCGGCTACCGGGGAAAGCAAGTTGGTGGTGGAAGAGACCTCAGACACCTACGTCGATCTCAACTATAATGACAACCTGCAATACCTAAAAAACGGCAAGGGGATTATCCGCACCAGCGAAAAGGATGGCTATAAGCACATCTACCATCACGACATGGATGGAAAACTGATCCGGCAAATCACTACCGGAAATTGGGAAGTAACAGACCTGATCGGCGTGGATGAATCTTCGAATACACTCTATTATCTGTCCACGGAGATTTCCCCCTTAGAAAAGAATCTGTATGCGATAGGATTAAACGGGAAAAAGAAGGAACTGCTTACCCCGTCCAAAGGGACACACGCTGTAAATATGAGCGGGGATTTCAAGTATTATATCGACTATTATACTACTGCCAACGAGCCGTTAACGGTTACCTTGAATACGTCCAAAGGCAAAACTGTGAAGGTGTTGGAGGATAACAAAAACCTGAAAGACAACCTGGCCAACTTCGCAATTTCCCAAAGGGAATTCTTCGAATTCGAAACCGTAGACGGCACCCTGTTGAACGGTTACCTGTTGAAGCCGGCAGATTTTGATGAAAACAAACAGTACCCCGTTTTGATGTATGTGTACGGTGGGCCGGGCTCCCAAACCGTAACCAACTCCTGGGGAGGTAGTAGGGATTTTTGGCACCATCACTTGGCTGCAGAAGGATATATCGTGGCCTCTATTGATAATCGCGGGACAGGCGCCCGTGGAAAAGGCTTTAAAGATCTGACTTATGCCAACTTGGGCAAGATCGAAACGGAGGACCAGATTGCAGGAGCAAGATATCTGGGATCCTTGCCTTTTGTAGACCCTGAGCGAATCGGGATCTGGGGATGGTCTTATGGAGGTTACATGTCTTCTTTAGGATTGATGGTCGGCAATGACGTGTTCAAGGCTGCCATCGCCGTGGCGCCGGTGACAACGTGGAGGTATTACGATACCATTTATACAGAAAGGTACCTGCAGACCCCGCAACTTAATGCAGCCGGTTATGACAACAACAGCCCCATCACCCATGTGAACAAATTGAAAGGTAATTTCCTATTGATTCACGGCACAGGGGATGATAATGTCCACTACCAAAATGCCGTTGATCTGGTAGATGCCTTGATCAGTGCGGATAAACAGTTCGAGACCTTCTACTACCCCAACCGCAACCACGGTATTTATGGCGGAAATACCACTTGGCATCTGTACAATATGATGACAGATTTTATTAAGAGGAAGCTGTAAATGCTGAAAAAAAATCTAATTAAACTTTAACTACTCTCCCTCACGACTAGCTGAGGGAGAATAGTTTCCGTTTGGTAGACAAAAGTTTCTTCCTCAGAATTGATCTCTTCGAGTAGCATGCGGGCGGCGGTCTGGCCCATTTCGAAAGAGGGCTGGGCCATGGTCGTAATGGACGGGGTGACGAATTTACCGATGTCATCATTGCCAAAACCAGCGATAGCCAGTCGGGCAGGTACCTTAATACCTCCTTCCCTTGCCGCATGCAATACGCCAATGGCCAAAATATCGGCGAAACAGAACAGTGCGTCGGGCGGGGTCTCTTTCTTCCACAATCCCATCAATGCCTGTGCTGCATTTTCATAGGAAAACTCGGGAATTTCAACCAGCAAATCCTCACTAGCTATCAATCCGTTTTCGGCCAGCGCGCTTTGATAGCCCTGATACCTTTCTTTGCAGACATTTAAAGACAATGGCCCTGCCAAATACGCAATATTTTTGTAGCCCCTGTCGACCAGATGTTGGACGATTTGTTTGGCTCCCCCAAAATTATCGGTTACCACTTTGGATGTTTGGAGTTCCTCGCAAACCCTTTCGAACAGAAGTACAGGAATGCCTCTATCCATGACATGTTGGATGTGACAAAAATCGACCGTCTCTTGAGAGTAGGCCATCAATATCCCGTCCACGCGACTGTTCGCCAATATTTCAACAATTTCAACTTCCTTTTTGTAGGATTCTGCTGACTGGAAGATCATCACTTTGTAACCTTCGTGATAGGCTATATTTTCTATTCCGGAAATGGCATTAGACCAGAATTGCCGGTTGATGGTGGGAACTACTACCCCTAGAATTTTCGATTTTTTGCTGCTTAAGCTACTGGCCAAAAGATTGGGATGGTAGTCCATTTCCTTGGCCATTTGCAATACCGCCAGCTTTGTTTCCTTTTTTATTTCTTCCGAGTTGCGTAGTGCCCTGGAGACGGTAGCCACGGAAACATTGAGTGCTCTAGCAATATCTTTTATCGTAATTGTTTTCTTACTCATGGATGCATTGATGTCCATTTCTTGTCGCGCAATATAGGCATTCGCCCCTGTTATAGAAATGATCACCTGGCGTCTATTGCTGATCAGGTTATTAAAATAGAGCTTCCGATGGCATTATCAAATATGCAAAAAAGAAGGTAGTTGTTTAACAAAAAATTAAATGAAAACGTTATCGGTAACGATTACGATATAATTTTTCGTTTTTTATTGAAATACACCCAAGTTATATGGTCGGAATTGAATAGATTGGTGCCAAAATAACCAATAAACCCAATGATAAGAACACTTTTACTATTGATTGCACTTGTTGCCGGTATAGCTTACCAATCCCCTGCCCAATCGTTTTTAGTGGAAGCGGAGAGTTTTGACCAGCCCGGGGGATGGGTGGTGGATCCGCAATTTGTAGAGCAAATAAGTTCCCCGTACCTGATGGCTCATGGAATGGGCACACCGGTGAGCAATGCTTTTACCCAAGTTAAATTTAGTGATAAAGGCCAATACCATGTATGGGTACGGACAAAGAACTGGGCACCTGGAGAATGGGACGCCCCAGGGCAGTTTAAAATTAAGATAAATGGAAGGGCATTGGACAACACCCTGGGTCTCATTCCGGGCTGGTCTTGGGAGTATGCCGGAGAAGTGAGCATTACGTCCAAAAGCATCAAACTGGAACTGGAAGATCTTTCCGGATTCAACGGACGGGCTGATGCCATCTACTTCAGCACGGTAAACGAGGCGCCGCCGAGAGGGATGAAAGAAGTGGCTGAATGGAGGAAGAGCTTCTCCAATGAAGCTTCAGACCCGGAAGTGGTGGAAGAATATGACCTTGTCGTGGTAGGAGGAGGCATTGCCGGATGCGCCAGCGCCATTGCGGCCGCAGAGCAAGGATTGAAAGTTGCTTTGATCCATGATCGTCCTGTGCTAGGCGGCAATGCCAGCAGTGAGATCCGGGTACATACTTTAGGCATCTATGGGCATTTCGAAAGGATTCTGAAAATGTTGGATACGGAGCATTATCCCAACGGATCTCCTGAAGCTTACAAGGATGAAATCAAACGCCACCAAAACGTGGAGAAATACAAAAATATCGCCCTCTACACCAACTGGAGAGCTTATGATGCAAATACGGAAGGAAATATCATCACGTCAGTAGATGCCCGGCATACCTCAGAAGGTAAGCGAATCCGCTTTAAAGCCCCACGGTTTGTGGATTCTACTGGCGACGGCTGGATCGGATACTGGGCCGGGGCAAAGTTTATGTATGGTAGAGAAGCGGTAGACACCTATGGCGAGGCCTATGAGGAATGGGGAGAACTGTGGTCCCCCAAAGAAGCTGACGACTTTGTGATGGGTTCATCAGTACTTTGGCGGACCTATGAAGATGAAAAGCCTGTTGATTTCCCTGAGGTGCCTTGGTCTAAAGAAATAGTGGAGGAGCATGCTGCCAAAGAAGGGACGTGGAAGTGGGAATTGTCGCGTCTGGATTTACATCAAATTGAAGATGCCGAAGAGATCAGAGACCATATGCTGAAAGCTATCTATGGATCCTTTTACAATACCAAACAAAAGCCTGGAACCGAAAAGCTGAGGTTTGAATGGATATCTTATTTGGTGGGCAAGAGGGAATCAAGAAGGTTGGAAGGGGATTACATATTCACTTTCAATGATGTGACCGAACAGCGGAAGTTTCCCGACGCAGTGGTTATGGAAGATAGGGAGGTGGACGTTCATTACCAGCAAAATCTGATGGATGAAAGCAAGCCGGACTTCCTTTCCGAAGCTATATTCTACAAAACCCCGATGTATTATATCCCTTATCGGTCTCTTTATTCCAAAAATATCGACAACTTATTTATGGCGGGCAGAAATTTTAGTTGTTCGCATATCGGATTGGGCGGACCGAGGGTGATGCGTACCACAGGCCAGATGGGTGCCGCTGTAGGCCTTGCTGCCGTGATCTGTGAAAAATATGGAGTCAATCCACGGCAGGTGTACACGGATCACCTGGATGAATACCTGGCGTTAATCGAACGCCAAAAGTACTTGGATCTGATGGACGAGAAAAAGTGAAAATCGGCACGTGCATATTAATGTTGGGCATGTCATTCCTCCTACTTGAAGGTGGGGTGAGGACAAAACCGAGTCCACTCTTCTTTACCATGGATTACCATCCAGATGCCGCCTATGATGCCAAACCTGTGGCAGAATATGATGAGGAGGGCTTGATGGAACCTTTTCAGTTGGATTTGATAAGCGAGGCGGGGCAGCCATTATTCTATTCCTCCAGCATCCGGACAACGGTTTGCGATGATGAGGTTTGCGAGATTATGCACGTCCAGTTGTTCTGGGATTTGACGGGAAATTACGTGGGATATGACACCATCCCCGGACATGCACTCACCAAATTTGACCATGAGCCTTTTATCTCTGAGGATTATGTCAAGCTCCATGAATTACTGTCCAACGAGGGATCCATTCTGAAATTTAAAACCAAGGAAGAGCTCATAGACAAACAAAAAGTAAAGGCCTCTGATGTGGTGGATGGAACCACCGGTGCCACTGCTCTGGAGATACGTGAAGAAGTAGTGGAAGGAGCCCTCTATACCTCCTATACGATTTGGCACATCGCTTATAAAGGTGACATCAAGAATATGCTAACCCAACAAACAGGAGAGATATACAACGAGGCGCTGAAGGAGCAATTCCTAAACTCCGACAGGAGTGGCTATCAGCTATTCGCTATAGAGAGGTTTACCGAAGAGGATTTTATGGCACAACGGGCTTTCCTGTTGAAGTCCATGAAAGAAGGCATTCCGCTTTTACGAAAGTTTATCCTCAATGACATGCCCCGCAAGCTTTGGCAAGAGCAGGAAATGCAAAGTCAGCTGTGCGGGATATTTTCAGATCTTGACGTAAACAGCAAAACCCTGCTCTTAGCCAAATTGAAAGATTCGGACCAGATACATTCAAAAAGTCTTCAAGTATTGTCAGGAGAAATCCGAAAGATGAACAAGAATCAGCTCATCAGCTTTCTCTCCGTGTTGAACAGGCAAGGGAAATTAGAGGACACTACCCTCTCCAATCTTCGGGCTGCCGCAGAGGATGGGCGTTTTCAATTTTCCTACCTAATTGAAGAACAGCTGGGAGAAAAGCTATATCCACCGGGTTAATTCCCATCATCCAGCCTGCTTTCATTTCAACAATAGAAACACCGTGAGCTACAACAATAAGTATTGATTATTTAACCCAAAAAACGTCCAGAATATGAAAAAACTATTACAAGGATTGCTGGTACTGTTCCTCATCGGATCAATACCGGCAATCGGCCAAACATCCAGCGTAACCGGATCCGTGCATGATGAAAACAATGAGCCACTGCCTGGCGCAAGTATTTTAATCAAAGGCACTACCTCCGGAGCCATAACTGACATTGACGGAAAATTCTCTTTGAATATTGCAGGAACAAATCCGGTATTGGTGGTCTCATTCCTCGGCTATATTACCCAGGAAGTAGAAGTAAACAATAGAAGTACGATTGATGTGCAGTTAATAGCTGATCTCTCCGAACTGGGAGAAGTGGTGGTGGTCGGTTATGGCACCCAGAAAAAAAGCGACCTTACCGGTGCTATTTCCACTTTGGGAGGAAGGGATTTGGCTGAAAGAAGAACCCCCAACATCTCCCAAGCCTTACAGGGAGCTGTACCAGGCGTAATGGTCACCCGAAACAACAATGCTCCCGGCTCTTCTGCCACCATCCGAATTAGAGGAATCACTACGATAGGCGACAGTAATCCCCTGATTATTATGGACGGTGTACCTACAAGCAGTCTGGATAACATCAATCCCAATGACATCGAAAGCATCTCGGTGTTGAAAGATGCGGCTTCCGCCTCTATTTATGGATCAAGGGCAGCGGCAGGAGTGATTGTCGTTACCACCAAAAGAGCAAAAAAAGGCGAACTGAGCTTAAACTACAATTTTGAGTATGGGACAGAAATCCCTACGCGTATCCCAGAATATGTGGATGTAACCCGTTACATGCAGATCGTCAATGAACTTCGATGGAATGACAACGGCAACGACGGCAATGAATACCCCCTATATCCGCAAGAAACAGTGGAAAACTACCGAGAACTTAATGCCTCCAATCCCGATGTCTACCCCATCACGGATTGGGTGGATTTGATCTTGAAGAAAAGCGCCCCCAGACAGCGTCATGTCCTGGATATTTCCGGTGGCGGTGATGCCATCAGAACCAAAGCTTCCATTGTTTATGACAAATTCGACGGTTTGTATGAGGGAAGAACTTTTGAAAGGATCACCACCAGAATCAATACTGACGGGAATATTACCGACAAATTGGGGGTCACCGCAGACATTTTCTTCAGGAGAGAAATCCTGAACCAGCCCAGCATGGACCCGATCTATTACATGAATATCTCAGCGCCTGTATATGCTGCAGAATGGAGCGACGGTAGGGTAGCGGAGGGTAAAACCGGCGCAAATATTTATGGCCAACTGAAATATGGTGGCTTTAGGCAAAACTGGGAGAATCAGATTGGGGGGAGATTGGGCCTCAACTACACTTTGGTGGAGGGCTTAAAACTATCGGCTATTGTCTCCCCAAACTTAGGATTTGATAAGGGCAAAAACTTTCAGAAGCGTGTGCCCTACTATGCCTGGGATAACCCAGCAACCTATATGGGAACTTTGCAATGGGCCAATTCGACGAACCTGAACGAGGCAAGAAACGACAGTTATCAGGTCACCACACAGTTTCTGGCAAATTACGATAAGATTATCGGGAAGCATACGGTTAATCTGCTGGCCGGAAACGAAAACTTCAAAGCTTTTGCAGAAGATTTAGGGGCCTCCCGTGACCAGTTTTTGTTGGACACTTACCCCTACCTCAATCTTGGCCCTTTGGAATTCAGAGGCAACAGTGGAAGTGCCTGGGAAAATGCGTATAATTCCTGGTTTGGACGCTTTTCCTATAACTATGATGGAAAATATCTCTTGCAGGGCAATTTGAGGTACGATGCTTCCTCCAGGTTTGCAAAAGATTACCGTTGGGGATCCTTCCCTTCCTTTTCTGCGGGGTGGGTAATGTCCGAAGAGAATTTCCTCAAAGATATAAGCCCCTTATCCTTCCTGAAACTAAGAGCATCATGGGGTACCTTGGGCAATGAAAGAATCGGCAACTACCCCTACCAATCGACGATTGGATTTAGCAATGTGTTGTTTCACCAAGGTTCCAATGTAGTTTCTTCCCAATCCGCAGCCCAATGGCAATATGCCATTCCCGACATCTCTTGGGAAAAAACCGAGTCCTACAATATCGGGGTGGATGCGAACTTCTTCAATTATAGACTGAATGTCTCCGGGGAATATTTTAAGAAAACCACCAAAGACATGCTGTTGCCTTTGGAGATCCCGGACTACATCGGTTTTGACAATCCCGATCAAAATACGGGCAAAATGCACACTGAAGGCTGGGAATTGGACCTTGGATGGGCGGATGACATCAATGAACTGAGTTATTCCTTCAATTTCAATATCTCTGATTTTAAATCTGTGATGGGCGACTTGGGAGGCATCCAGTTTTTGGGGAGCAAAGTACGCATAAAAGGAAGTGAATTTGATGAATGGTACGGCTATGTTTCCGACGGCCTGTTCCAATCCCAGGAAGAGGTCAATAACTCGGCGATTATGAATGCCTCCGTAAGACCCGGGGATGTCAAATACAAAGACATCAGTGGGCCAAACGGAGAGCCTGACGGGAAAATATCCCCTGAATATGACCGTCAATTACTGGGCGGGAGTATGCCACGATATCTATATGGGGGCAATATCCGGCTGGGGTACCGAAATTTTGATATGGGCATTATGCTCCAAGGGGTAGGCAAACAAAATACTTACCTCTCTGGGCTGATGGTACAACCGATTATGGAAAACTGGGGACATATTCCAAAGATCCTGGATGGTGAATATTGGAGTGTGTACAATACGGAGCAGGAAAATTCAAGTGCGCAATATCCACGTTTGTCAAGAAACAGCGAATCCAACAATTTCGCCATGTCTGATTTCTGGATGATCAATGGTGGCTATTTCAGATTGAAAAACATATCCCTAGGTTACACCCTACCCATTACCATCGCCGAAAAGGTCGGCATGCGGAACATTAGGGTGTATGGCAATGCCAGCGATCTCTTCACGATAGACAATTTTCCTAAGGGCTGGGATCCTGAAGTATCTGCCTCAGGCTATCCGATAACTTCATCATTCCTTCTAGGTGTTTCTGTTCAATTCTAAATTATCATTAAAAATGAAAATAAAAGTCATTAGCTGCTTATGGTTGTTCCTTGGGGCAACCGCCTGTGCGGATTTGGATCTTAATCCCTTGTCCGAAGGCTCCAGTGAAGCGTGGTATTCCACCGAGACAGAAATCAGCATGTCGGTCAATGATCTCTTCAGAGATGTCTTTTGGCCAGCCCATAGTGATGCCTGGACCGATGATTTTACGAATCGGGAACTGCTTACTCCCATCACCAATGCCACGATCAACGGCGAGTGGGAAACGGTAAACAATGTATGGAGCAATACTTATAAGGTGATCGCCCGCTCCAATACCGTCCTGCTGAACTTGGACAAGGTGGCAGGAACAATACCGGAGGCAACGCTCAATAAATTTGCCGGCAACGCACACTATGTACGGGCCGCCAAATATGCAGATCTGGTGTTTTTGTTTGGTGATGTGGTCTACTCTCGTGAAATATTGGATCTGAAGGAAGCTTTCACGCTTTCCAAAACACCCAAGAATACCATTAAAGAAGGGGTGTACGAAGATTTTGATCAAGCAGCCGCCTTGCTTCCCTTGTCATATGGCTCCTCGGAAAACAAATTGGCAACAAAAAGTGCAGCGTATGCCATGAAGGCACGATTTGCCTTGCAGATGGGAGACTGGGCCATTGCCCGGGATGCAGCCAAAGCCTGTATTGATTTAGGCGAGCATGGATTGCATCCTGATTTCAATGACTTGTTTTTGACCAAAACCAGAAATCCGAATGAAGTAATCTTTGCTATTCCCAGATCCCGTGCCTTGAACGTCACGTGGAATGTCCGGGATTTCTTGCCGAGAAACCCCGGAGGATGGGGTGGTGCACAAGCTCCTTCTTGGGACCTTTTCAGTGCCTTTCTTTGCACCGATGGCTTGCCCATTGATGAATCCCCACTGTATGACCCACAGAATCCCTTCGAGAACAGGGATCCTAGATGTGCGGCCACCATCGTAGAATTTTCATCCCGACACCTCAATTTCATTTATCAGCCCCATCCTGACTCTCTACAGGTGATGAACTATAATACGGGCAGCATGCAAAGCAATAACGACACCCGATCGGTTGCTCCTTTCGCTTCATTCAATGGGTTGCTTCTGAAAAAAGGTGTAGACGAAGATTGGCTCACGAACTACAGCGCAGACAACGATAAAATTCTGATGCGCTATGCCGATGTTTTACTGATGTATGCTGAAGCAAAAATCGAATTGGATGAAATAGACCAATCTGTCCTAGATGCCATCAACCAAGTGAGGGCAAGGGCCTACCAGGTAGAGTATACCAATGTGGAGGCCTATCCGGCCGTAACCTCCACTGACAAGCAAACCCTGCGAACGGTCATCAAGATGGAAAGAAGAATGGAATTCGCTTTTGAAGGGGTAAGGTACAGTGACCTTATCCGTTGGCAGATAGCCGAAAAAGCCCTAAACCAGGACATCTATGGTATGTTAGATGTGGAAGAGCTCCGTGCCAAGGTAATAAAACCCGGACTATGGTTTTTCCCGATGACGCCAGAAATCGATGAAGATGGGATAGCAGACTTATCCCCCATGTTTGAGGCTGGCTTGGTAAAAAGGTTGGCGATTCGTCAATTTGACGCTCCAAAACAGTATCTGTGGCCCATCCCAACAAAAGAAATCCTGATCAACCCCAACCTGGACCCAAATCCCGGATATTAAGATATATTGTAGCACCGATCAAAATGATCGGTGCTTTTCTCCTCATTCTTTAGGCAACAACCTAAGGAACGAAAAGTCTTACTACTGTAAAACAACCTATTGAAGATGAAGAATCCCTTCTTACACGTTTGCCTTTTTTGCTTTGTACTCCTCTCCTGCAAAACGGAGGAGAAAGAAATTGAAACTAACCTTCCGAATTTTAGCGGTATCTATCCCCATTTAGCCTATTACAATGAGGAGGGAGAATGCGGTACCGGTGCCGTTGTACCTTGGGCGGATCGACTTTGGGTGATTACTTACGGTCCCCACCTGCCTTTTGGCTCTTCAGATAAACTGTATGAGATCACTCCCGGCCTGGAGCAAATTGTAAGGGAGGAAAGCATCGGCGGCACCCCTGCGAACCGAATGATACACCAAGAAAGTAACCAACTTTTTATCGGACCCTATGCGATTGATGCAGAAAGAAACGTGAGGACAATCCCTTACGAAAACGCACCGGGAAGATTTACCGGACTGGCCCGACACCTGACTCAGCCTGAGGATAGGATAATGATCGCGACCATGGAGGAAGGGTTTTATGATGTGGATGTCCATACCCTGGAAACCACTACGATCCACCAGGATGGCAATATTTTGAGGAAAGAAGGACATACCGGCCAATACAGTGCCTTACTGCCAGGATCCCACGGCAAAGGCTTCTATTCAGGACAGGGAGTGCTTGTTTACTCCAACAACGGAGAAGACACCCCTGAGGCCTTAAAGAAATTTGATATCGAAGCCGGCGCTCTGGCTGAATTTGCCAATGGAGAATGGACAGTGGTGCGGAGAAATCAATTTGTGGAAGTGACAGGGCCCGGAGGCATCTATGGAAACAACCATTCGGAAAAGGATCCCATCTGGGCTACCGGATGGGACCACAAATCGGTATTGTTAGGGGTGCGTGACCAAGGAAGCTGGTCCTTTTACCGTCTGCCCAAAGCCAGCCACAGCTATGACGGTGCCCATGGATGGAATACCGAGTGGCCACGTATCAGGGATATAGGCACAGAGGGAAGCCCCGACTATCTAATGACCATGCACGGCATGTTCTGGGATTTTCCGGGATCTTTTACATCGGGCAACAGTGCGGGTATCAGGCCAAGATCTGCTTACCTGAAGGTAATAGGTGATTATACCCGTTGGAATGGAAAGTTGGTATTCGGTACCGACGATTCTGCCCAGCGGGAATTTCTTAATAAAAGAAGCGTAAAAGGAGGTATTGAAGGGCCAGGACAGTCCAACTCCAATCTTTGGTTTACCTCCATAGAGCAGCCAGACCATCTAGGACCCAACACGGCTGAGGGTGCGGTATATATTTCAGAGGAAATTCTCCAAAGCCAACCCTCGGAACCCTTCCTTTTTGCGGGGTGGGACCGGAGGATGGTGTGGATACACAATGAAGGACAGGATCCCGTACGTTTTACTTTTGAAGTAGATCGCCAGGGGAAAGGAGAATGGGAAAAACTGGAGGAGATGAGTGCCAAAGCGGGTTCGTCCTTATATTTTGAATTCGATCCAGAAGAGAAAGGTGAATGGATCAGAGTAAGTACCGACAAAACCACCGAAGGCACCGTACATTTTTCCTATACCGACCGAAGCCGGTTTCAGAATGAGGTCGATCCGATATTTAAAGGTTTGGCAAATGTAAGCCAAGGACGATCCACTGGCGGCTTGATGTACGGTCTTGGCGACAACAGAAGGGCGCTGGGAATACTTGCCGGCGAGGTGACTCCGGACGGCTTTTCGGAAAGCGGTTATTATGAACTGGATGGACAGATGAATTTAGAAAAAAAAGAGGATACTGAAACTGCAGATTTCATCCGAACGAAGTTCGCCATCCCCAAAGAGGTAATTGCCGTAGAGCCCTCCTCCGTTCTTGTCATTGATGACCAAGGACGAAGATGGCGGCTACCGCTTGGCGATCACAGCCATGGTGCGTATATTCAAAACGGCCTTCAGCGAATTGCCCGAGAAGTGGCTACCGAACGCGACCTTCTGAATGCACACGGAACATTTTATGAACTCCCTGCAGAGAATGCCGACGGCTTTGCCAAAATCAGACCTGTGGCCTCCCACGATTTAAATATCCACGACTATGCTTCTTACCGTGGGCTGCTGGTGATGACGGGAATTGATGCAAAAGCCGATCAAGACCACATTATCCGCTCCGCGGATGGCAAGGCAAGCGTCTGGGCCGGAGCCATCGACGACTTGTGGAAGTTGGGTAAGCCGGTGGGCAAGGGAGGACCTTGGAAAGATACGGCGGTAAAAGCCAATGTGCCCTCAGATCCCTACCTGATTGGTTTCTATGACCAAAGGAGCCTTACACTTTCCCACGATGCCGATACGGCGGTGACCTTTACGCTGGAGGTAGAACCTATAGGTCACGGGCCTTGGATGAAGTACCGGGAAGTTACTGTGCCAGCCAATGAGTCGGTTCGTTACGATTTTCCTGATTCGTTTCAGGCTCGCTGGATCAGGTTTGCCACGGATAAATCCTGTAGCGCCACTACTTGGTTGGAATATAAATAGTCAGATCAGCCTCAAATTAAGCAACCGATTTCGGCATCGGTTGCTTAACAAAACCCTTTATTTTTCTACCCAATAATCGTTAACCAACTATCCATGCAATACTTGGATTTTCTGACCATTATCGTATTTAGCTTAATTATCATGGTTGCCGGTCTGTCCTTCGGAAAACAAGGAGCAGATATGAAATCTTTCTTTGCCGCAGGAGGGGCTGTACCCTGGCCCATCAATGGGCTCTCCCTTTTTATGAGCTTCTTCTCAGCAGGTACCTTTGTGGTCTGGGGTTCTATCGCGTATACATACGGAATGGTGGCGATAACCATACAGATGACCATGTGTATCAGCGGCTTTCTCATCGGGTATTTTATTGCTCCAAAATGGCGCAAGACCAATGCTTTGACGGTAGCGGAATTCCTGACCAACCGATTTGGCATCAAGATCCAACGTTACTACACCTATTTGTTCCTGTTTCTCTCTTTAGGGTATACGGGTGCCTTTTTATATCCCGTGGCTAAGATTGTCAATGTTACCACGGGATTCGATATCTATTATTCCATCTTGCTACTGGGAGGAATTGTCATGGTGTATACCGCAGTAGGGGGATTGTGGGCAGTAGTCGTGACCGATGTACTACAGTTTGTGGTATTGACCGCAGCAGTGTTTATTGTTGTACCCCTTTCGTTTGAAGAAGTGAATGGACTGGAAACCTTTATCTCACAAGCACCTGATGACTTTTTTCAACTGGTGAATGGAGAGTTTACCTGGCCGTTTATTATCGCATTTGGCATATATAACCTGGTATTTATCGGCGGCAATTGGGCTTACGTACAGCGATATACCTCCGCCCAAGACAGCCGGTCCGCGTCCAAGGTGGGGTATCTTTTTGGATTTTTATACTTGGTCAGTCCTATCATTTGGATGTTGCCCCCAATGATTTATCAGGTAATAGAGCCTGGGTTAAGCACATTGGATGCAGAAGGTGCTTATCTGATGATGTGCCAGAAGGTGCTGCCCGTGGGCATGATGGGTTTGATGTTAGGCGGAATGATATTCGCCACCGCAAGTTCGGTCAACACTTCGCTGAACTTGGCTGCTGCTGTTTTGACCAATGATATTTATAAACCTCTGAGACCCCGTTCTTCTGATAAACACCTGATGTTTGTCGCGCGGCTCACTACCTTGTTGTTCGGAATAGGGACGATAGGAATCGCCTTTATGGTCCCTCTGGCAGGAGGTATAGTGGAGGTGGTCTTAAGTATAGGGGCTGTCACGGGTGGTGCCTTGTACATGCCTGCCATCTGGGCCTTGTTTTCCAGCAGACAAAATGGAAAGTCTATCTTATGGGTAACCGCCATCAGTTTGGCCGCCAACTTATTTTTCAAGTTTATTTCTCCTTCGCTGCTGGACTTTGCACTGGACCGCAGTATGGAAATGTTGGTTGGGGTGGGAATTCCCTTCTTCTTGCTCCTGCTTTATGAAATATATGTCTCCTCCCTCCAAAAGCTCCATCCCCCTATTAGCAACCATCCAGCGGGCCAGGAAGACCAAGGGGGTACCGCTCAGGTTCAGAATGTTTTCGGGATCAAAGTATTGGGACTTGCTTTTGTCGCCATAGGCCTGGTTTTCTTCCTCTTGTCGGCCTGGGCATCTGGTGCAGCCATTTATGTGCTCACCATGGGAATATTGATTATGGGCTTGGGCGCCTTTATGTACCGGTATTCCCTCAGAATACCTCATTCCCAATAAATTCATTATTAAGAAAACATATCAATAATAGCTGTTCAGGAAATGATACACAAAGAAGGACCTTACTTAGGAGCAAGAAAACTGCATTTAGAGAAACTACAATCGGATTTGGTTATCGTGGGGGGCGGAATGGCAGGTACCTGTTGCGCCATTACGGCCGCGCGGCTTGGATTAAAAGTAGTCTTGGTCCAAGATAGACCTGTTTTGGGAGGAAACGCCTCTTCGGAAATCAGACTTTGGATATTAGGAGCTACCTCCCATATGAGAAACAATAACCGTTGGTCCAGAGAAGGTGGGGTGATCGACGAAATCCTTCTCGAAAATCTCCACCGAAATCCGGAAGGAAATCCCTTGATCCTCGATACCCTGCTTTTGGAAATGGTCAGCAGAGAATCTAATATCCGTTTGTTGCTCAACACTTCGGCCCATGATATCGAAAAGAGCGGTGAGGAAGAGATAAAAATGGTGAAGGCATTTTGTAGCCAAAACTCCACCGAATACCACCTTTCTGCTTCTTATTTTGTAGATGCATCGGGGGATGGAATTGTCGGTTTTTTGGCAGGAGCTGCCTTTAGAATGGGCGCTGAGCAACCTGATGAATTTGATGAAAAGTTTGCTCCCGACCAAGGTTATGGCGCCCTCTTGGGCCATTCCCTCTATTTCTACAGCAAAGATACGGGGAAGCCAGTAAAATTTACCCCTCCCGCCTTCGCCCATCAGGATATCACCCAACTTCCCCGCTTTAAGACCTTCAACCTAAAGGACGATGGCTGCAGGCTTTGGTGGGTAGAGTATGGAGGTAGAAAAGATACCATTCATGAAAGCGAGGAGATCAAATGGGAACTGTGGAAAATTGTCTATGGCATCTGGAATCATGTCAAAAACTCCGGTGAATACAGCGATGTGGAAAACCTAACTTTGGAATGGGTAGGCACCATCCCCGGAAAAAGGGAAAGTAGAAGGTTTGAGGGGGATTATATGTTGACCCAAAGGGATGTGGTGGAGCAAAGGGAACATGCTGATGTAATCTCTTTCGGAGGATGGGCCTTGGACCTTCATCCGGCAGACGGGGTCTACAGCGAGCAGCCGGGATGTACGCAGTGGCATTCCAAAGGCGTTTATCAGATTCCCTACCGGACGATGTACAGCAGGAACATCAGGAACCTTTTTCTAGGAGGCAGATTGATTAGCGCCAGTCATGTGGCCTTTGGCTCTACGCGGGTGATGGCTACCTGTGGCCACAATACCCAAGCCCTGGCTTTAGCGGTGCTTTTATGCCTACAACATCAATTGAAGCCCGCCGACCTACTTCATCGCAACTGGATGGAAAAATTGCAGTCATTATTGATCAGAGAGGGGCAATTTCTTCCCAAAATAAAATTCAAAGATCCAGATAATCTTAGCGCTAGCGCTACACTCACCGTATCGAGCGAATATAAGCTAGAAGGCTTGCCTTTCGACGGTCCGTGGAAGCGGTTGGAATTTTCCATGGCCCAGCTTATTCCGGCGCCTCTGGGTAAGTTCCCTTCTGTTACCATAAAAGTAAAGGCCACGACAGATACCGTCCTAGAGGTGGAACTACAAAGCAGTCAAAGAAAGGGAAATTATACCCCTGATCAGATGCTTGAAAAAATCTCTGTCCCGGTCCGAAAGGGCGAAGCCGATTATCAATTGTCTTTTACGTCCCATATCGAAGAGGCGCAGTACATTTTTGTTTGCCTGATGGCCAATGACCTTATCGAGGTCCAATGTTCCACCAATCGCGTGACCGGTATAATATCGGTTTTCAACAAATACAACAAGGCAGTCGCTACCAGTAGCACCCAGTCTCCGCCTCCACATATCGGCATTGACAGCTTTGAATTTTGGGTACCCGAGCGCAGGCCCGACGGATATAATCTAGCATTCCGCCTCGACCGGCCGCTGCCTATCTATCGCAAAGAAAACCTGATGAATGGCTTCTTCCGCCCCTATCTTCAGCCCAATGCCTGGGTCGCGAGTCCCTCCGATACATCTCCCTTTGTCACACTGGAGTGGGAAGAAGCACAGAATATCTCCCAGATAAGACTCTATTTTGACACGGATTTTGATCATCCGCTTGAATCTACCTTGTTGGGACATCCTGAATCAGAAATCCCTTTTTGTGTAAGGTCCTTTCTGGTAAAGGATCAATCAGGGAAAATTATTTTTTCCAAAATAGACAACCACCAAACGATCTGTACCATACGGTTAGATCAAATGATTAAAACCAAGAAATTGACCGTTGAATTAAACCATCCTACCCGTACTATTCCAGCGGCTCTTTTTGGTATTCTGTGCTACGGGAAAGATTAAACCACACAAAAATAGAAACCTATGTGTACACGATTATTATTATTGATGTTGAGCCTCTGTTGGGCCTGGAGTCCGGCCCAAGCCCAGGATCAAATCTTACTCGAAAATGATCTGTTGAAGATTCAATGGAAAAAAACGGACAAAGGATATGAGATCTACGCTCTTTCCTTCAAGTCCGATGGCCAATGGGTGGATGTGGCGCATCCTTCCGGAGAGTACAGCTATTTATCGTCAAAGGAAAAACCCGCAGTAAAAGCCGAGGAAAAGCTGTTCACTGCTCACGGGGATCCTTTTCCAGGAGAGGAATACAAATACCTACTTTCTACCTGGGACAAGCGGACGACTGGGGTGGCTTTGAACACGGCGGGGGAAGCATCTTACTTTTTCCCCGATAAGGTGACCCGGCTAGGAAACCAGAAAATCCGCTTTGAAAAAGATACGCCCTCAGGTAAAATCCAAATAGATTGGGAACTGGACCCCGAATATCAACAAGACATCCTCATTACCCAGACGGTGCAGATCAAACAGGCGGGATACTATTCCTTTTCCAGCCCGACTTTGACCACGGTTCCGGTTGACGAACTGGAATGGGCGACAGTCCCAGGATATTTCCACGGCAATCATATCGGGGATGATCTTACGGTAGCTTATGCCTATGGGAACGGTATTCCGAGCCGACCGATTGTCTTTAGTGAAAACACGGCCAGCACCCTCAGTCCTATGGTGACTTCCATGCAAGGATTTACTACCGCGGTCATTGCAGATCCCATATTGGGAAGGGATCTTTGGGAAAAAGACCAGATGACCCATGCCGACTGGAACCTGGGCTTGTCCCATATGAACCGGAAAGGCCAGCTCAGCCCGACACTGTATTATCCGGTGTTAGGAGAGCCTGGATCCCAAATGAACAAGGGGGATCAACTCAATTTCTCCTTCACGCTCAGTTTGCAGGACAAGGATTGGTTTGAAACGCTGAAACATACGGTCTATGATATCTATGACTTTAAAAAGAGCCTCAAGCTACGAAAGAACAAACAATCTCTTAGCAACAGGGTAGAAACCATGCATGGTTATCTGACAGACCCGACTACTTCCCTATGGAGAGTAGAAGAGTTTCAAGGAAAAAAGATCGGTGCGCAGGCCTATCTGGGTGGCGTAGTGGGATCTGACAAAGACGCCATGAAAAATGCCGATTATGGTGCCATGTGGATGTTGGCCCATGCTACCGGCGATCCCCAACTGAAAAATGACATTCTTCCCTTTGCATTGAACTTCAAGCTTGCCCAGCAACAGGTAGAACCGGGTTTCTTTCAGGGTGCGGCCATAGGACAATATTATCTCTCCAAATCAGAACAGTTTGTCGAGGAATGGGGGGATATGGTTGAACCTATTGCACTTACCTATTATATCATGCTGGACATCGGCAATATTCTTTTATTTGAAAAGGATAATGTCGAGCTGAAAGAAAGATTGAAGTTGGGCGCGGACCTCTTGCTGGACTGGCAAAAACCGGAAGGCAGCTGGCCGGTAGCCTATGACCGACAGGGAGACGAGATGTTCCCTGAACTAAAGGACTATAGGGCCACTTTTTACGGTTTGCTCGTGGCTTATAGAATTTTGGGTGAAGAAAAATACCTCGATGCAGCGGTCAAAGGGGCAGATTGGTACCTGGAAAACGGAGTGGCAAAGGGATGTTTCCTAGGGGTCTGCGGTGATGTCCGCTATGTTCCCGACTTCGCGACCGCACAGACCGCCCAAGCCTATCTGGATCTTTACGACATTACAGGAACAGAAAAATACAAAGAAGCTGCCATTCAAGCCGCAAAAATTTACGCCACGCATATTTACACGCATCCTATTTCGACAGAAGAAAACAAAACAGTAAAAGACAAGCCGCTTCAGGATTGGGAAATCTCACAGGTGGGTTTGAGTTTCGAACATGGAGGAGCAATAGGATCCGCCAATAGCCATGGTCCTATTCTCTTGGCCAGCCATCTGGGCATGTTCATTAGGATATATGCCCTCTCCGGAGAACATATATTTGCCGACATGGCGCGATCTGCCGCCATTGGCAGAGACGCTTTTGTGAATCAGGAAACAGGCGTTGCTTCTTATTATTGGCGGAATATGGATGCGGGTTCCGGCCCTTTCCCCCATCATGCCTGGTGGCAAATCGGATGGATCACGGATTACCTGATGGCAGAAGCTGAGTTAAGATCAGAAGGGAAGGTATTCTTTCCAAGAGGCTTCATTACACCTAAAGTGGGACCACATCAAAGCTATGGCTTCGAGGCCGGTGTGGTCTTCGGCAAAAAAGCCGATTTAAAAATTGTACCGGGAGGCATTATCCTGGACAATCCTTCCTTGGAACATATTATCACTGAGACAGAAGAAGGAGGGTCTCTTCCGATACTCTTACTGAACCAACATCACGAAATTCAAAGCGGGAAACTTCAATTGGATCTGGAGAAATTCAACCAAAACCAGTCACCCGCCTCCGTCAGGGTTTTGGATCAGGAGGGGAAGGTCTTGCAAGAACTTCCCGTGGACCAGGATTGGAGGGTATCGATACCGCCTTACGGATTGGCAGTTTTGGAGTTGACTTTTAAATAGCATGAAGGATAACAAGGAGGAAATAATTAGAAAACCCCTCATAAGAAAGGCGTCAGGGCGTGTGGACTGCTGGTTTTCCTTTTTGGCGTATTCGGTTGCCTGCCAACAAAGGAATTTCTTACGAACTGATAGCTAAAGGGAACATAAAAACGAAGTGGGACAAAGCGCTTCAAGCTTATTTCTTTCCGATAGAAACAGGAAAGAATTATAAAATAAATTTTAAAGACTGATCAAATGCTACTCAAAAACATCCGTGGTATAATTACCTATAGCTTGCTGGTTGCGCTATGTGCCCTCAGATTCCAGAGCTATTCCCAAACCCAAAATAACCTCTCTCTCTCCGGATCCGCTTCCGCAAGCAGCCAAGTCGCAGGCTATGAGGCGGCCCATGCCATCGACGGGAAAGCCAGCAGTTGGACAAATGAGGCTACAGATTCCCTTCCCTGGCTGATCGTGAAATTACCGGGAGCCACTGAGATCTATTCCATTCAAGTCAAGTTTGATCAGGAACCCATCGGCCAGTTTAAACTCCAAACCATGTTGAACGGAACCTGGAGAGACATAAAGGAAGTAAAGGAAAATACTTCGAAGGAGCTTCGGATCGGTTTGGAAAAGCCTGTCCTGTCCGACAGGATCCGGTTTTTTTCCCAGAGCAGAAATGTTTCTATTTCGGAGCTGGAAATGTATGGCCAGCAATATGTGGATTCTTCTGCCACCAGACCGAAAGCAATTCTCCTTAACCAAAGCGGCTTCAACCTGGGACGGCCTAAAAGATTTAGTGCAGTAGAGATGGCTGACAATACCCCTTTCTCCATCAAGTCGGCGGAGGGAAAAGAAATTTATAAGGGGACAATCCACAAGGGGATCGGAGACTTCTCTGAATTCAATCCGGAGACGTCAAAGGAATTCGTTATTGAAGCAAATGATGAAGTATCTTATCCTTTTCGTATCGGGCCACACTGGATGGAACGGGTGACTTATCGCAATATGGTGGATTTTATGGCTGGATCCAGACATTATGTGGGTACCACTGATAAAATCCGGCCCCTCTCCTGGGCATGGCGGGACGGGGACTTTTTTAATTGGGCCTTGCAGAGCATGGTTGCCTTATATTTGGCCAATCCCGTTGCTTTTGAACGACTGGAACAGACTTTACATCACGTACCCAATTCATCCTTTCCAGAAGCATACAAAGGGCTATGGGGAGCATTGGAGCCTTTTCATCCAGAAAGCCCGGATCTAGTCCAGTTGATCCATTGGGACGTGGATGTGAAGATCTCTCAGGAGCTGGATCATGAAATGCAAAAAGCGGAGCTCGCACATTTTCTGTATGCCTGGCCTTATCTCAAAAAGTGGTTGCCTCAACAGAATTTTGATATTGTTTACCAATATGTAAAAGACAAATGGGAGAAAAATACGGTAGAAGCCTATTCAACGACACAATATGACTTAAGTCCCGGACATAATTTGCTGGATATAAAGACGCGCTTAGGCACCACAAAGGGTGAGCTGCCTCCCGGGCATTCCGTTATTCCCAATTTGATGATGTATGAGGTGGCAAAGCGTATCCAGGAACCGGATGCTGATAAATATTTCGAAGCCGCTTACAAACAGATGGAGTGGATGATCGAAAACCTGGATTGGAATGACCCCATGACGACCAAGGGCCAGCGGATGTCTGAGCATATTACCATGCGGGCCTTTGCTTATTTTCACCATCAGTATCCTGACCAGGCTCCCTCGGGCCTGCAGCAAAAAGTAGAGGAGTGGGTAAAAGTGATCCTTTCCCGTTCGGATAATTTCTGGGATTTCAGGAAATATTCCGAGGAAGAATGGACTCCGCCAAGTTGGAATGAAACGGGAAATATCCTTGGTTTTCCGGCCGCAGCATTTGCAGCCATGTCCATTTTGGAAGAAGCGAAAACAATCCGGGGATTGGAGATATTGGCTTGGTCTCACCTTGACAATGCATTTGGCAGGAATCCCGTAGGCCGGCACTTTTCTTATAAGGGGCCAGATGAAATCGAGGGTGTAGACCTGGGTTGGTACAACCGGCACCAAGAAGGCATTGGCCTTTTGGAGGAGGTGAAATTTGTGTTTGACGGATCTCCTAAATCCTTCCATTATCCCAATCATCCTGAGGTGGGAAATCTGGGATGGACCGAAGGCTGGGTCCAGTTCAATACGGCCTTCAATACCAGTATGGCCTATTTGGCGAACTACTATAGCTCAATTTCAATCGAGAAAAAAAGTAAAAAATCTTTCGAAATCAAACTTGCCGCTCCAATTAATCTATATCCGGAAAAACCGGAAACTGTAGATGTGGTTCTTAGTAATTCTAGAGGAGACACCTTGCTCATCACTCTTGAAGAAGACAATGCTTTTTCTGATATTCTGACAGGATCGGTTTCCCTCACAAAAAAAGGCCTTCAATCAGGCAATCAAAGCCTTTCTGCCGAACGAGGAGAAATCATTAAGGTAAGCTATGGTTATGGGTTTTTTAAGAAGGAGAGTAGTATCCAGTTCCCTTAACGGACGCCAAGGTTTTTCCTGTTGTTCAGTATCTCCAGAGCTAGCCCCATCTGCTGATAGAATTTTGGATTCCAAGCGGAAAATACCACCTGCGGCTGAATATTCAGTCACCTTTCATTTGGAGCCGTTGACCGGCTCCAAATTTTTATTTTGGGTTATTTTTTCTTCCAGCAGATATCAACCCATATCAATGGATCAGGAGGTGGCAAGCAAAAATTTTTGCAGCCAGGCTTCCGCCAGTGTACCGAAGATCAAGTTCATTATCTGGCACCGCATAAAACTCCAGATCAACGACCTGCTGGAATACGCCTATCAGAGCCTATTGATCACCGCTATGGAGTCAATGTTTTTATCGTTTTTTCCACCTGCTCATCACGAAACTCCACCTGAATGGATCTTCCATCAAAAAATACCTGAAGTCGATTGACGTGTCCGTTCCAAATGAAGGTGTCGTCTAGAATGGTATCGGTAGGCGGTCCAAATTTATTGGTGAAGTACGCAACGAAATCGGCTAAAACCGGCTTCAAATCTGGAAAATCACTGTTGTTGAATGTCCATCTGATTTTAAACACCCCCTCCTTAAAAAATAAAATTCTATGGTCGGATGCTCGGTTGCCATTGAGTATTCGTTTGGTTTCTCCTGTGTTTATGCCTTCTCGAATACCGTTTTTCAAATTCCTTTTTACACTTTCTGCCAACCATGGGTTGTTTTGATAGACTGTCTCGGTACCAGTAATCATTTGAAGTTGATCTTTTAAAGTCGAAAGGTTTTGGCCCAGCTCTAAGTCATTCAACCCTTTAGCCTGGTCCAGTACAGTTTGCGAAAAAACAGGAAAAAAGCATGTCCAGAGGATGAAGCCAGACAAGACCTTAGTTGTATTGAAATCCATTATTTTAAAGGCAATATTGTCCATCCAAATGTAGAGAAAATATATCTTGGAAGAACAGCATCAAGTCAATAAACTGGAAATGGGAGGATCTCGTAAGGGAAATGATCAATTATCCGCCACGTTATCAGAAGAACAGGTGCTTTTTTGTACATTGGTAGATTAAAAATTGATGCAACATGCCCATATTCCTTTTTCTCTTCGTACTTCTCTCAACCTCCTTTAGGATTTCCGACGGTATAGCAAATCCTGTCGCCCGTCAGGAAAAAGAGCTAGATTGGGAGGCCATTGCCGACAGTGTCCACACAGCCACCTTTCAAGCATTTCTTTCTGAAGACGGCGACTACATGGCCCAAGATAACCGTGGGAATCAGACCTTCCATTACTGGTGGAATGCGCATGTGCTGGATGTGCTGGTAGACGCCCATTTGAGGAACCAGGATCAAGAAGCGATGATGCTGACCATCCTCAGGGGCATTAAAAACAAAAATGGAGGCCAGTATCCCAACGATTATTATGACGACATGGAATGGCTTGCTTTGGCATCATTACGGGCCTATGAGGCTACCGCGAATTCGGAATTTTTGGAAGCCAGCGAGATCCTTTGGGAAGACATTAAGAAAGGTTGGAATGATCATCAGGGCGGTGGCATTGCCTGGAGAAAAACCCAGTTGGATTACAAAAATACGCCAGCCAATGCACCTGCGGTTATTTTGGCGGCACGGCTTTATGAATTACAACAAAAACCAGAAGATCTGGAATGGGCTAAAAAGATATACCAATGGCAGAAATCCTCTCTCGTTGACAGCCACAGTGGACTGGTTTGGGACGGTATCAATAGGAACGGGGACGAAAAGATCGACAAGGACTGGAAATTTACCTATAATCAAGGGGTATTTATCGGTGCCGCCATGGCACTTTTTAAACAAACAGGCGAACAATTTTATCTTAACGATGCCCTAAAGACGGCTGACTTTACGATTTCTGATGGAGGAATGGCTCCTGGAGGAGTCTTAAAAAGCGAGGGTCAGGGAGATGGGGGGCTTTTCAAGGGAATATTGGTCAGGTATCTGGCAGCGCTAACCCGATCTTCTGCTTTGGCGGATGAAAAAAAAGCGGTATATCGCGAATTCCTTCGACAAAATGCTGTAGCTCTGGACCGTAATATACGGCGGCCGGAAATGCTTATCGGTCCCTCCTGGATTATCCCTTCAAAAGAACCTATTGATGCATCCGTTCAATTGAGCGGGCTGATGCTCTTGGAAGCCATGGCTGGATTGAGCAAATAAAATGGCAGAAGCAAGCTAGCATTTCACCTTTTGCATTTTCCATCTTAAACCCGTGGCATCCACCAGATATAAGTAATTTACCAACCATAGAATATTACAGCAGAAATTATTTGAGTTAATTCATATTTTTGTACATTGGCTCAGTTAAAGAATTTTTACAGAGTCAATGTTTGCTAACCCCTTATTATTAAAATGACCACCAAAGAAAAACCCAGAGCCCAAAGACTGAACATTTTTGGCATTATCCTCATTGCGTTATGTTTGTTTCAATGTTCTCAAGATTCTAATACCCTCAAAATCAACAAAGGTTCACGCATATTCTTGATCGGCAACAACCTGCCATCCAGAATGATGAACTATGGCTATTTTGAGACAGAAATGCATCTTCGCTACCCCGACAGCCTCCTGTTTATTAGAAATATGGGCGACGGGGGAAATACTCCTGGCTTCAGGCCCCATTCGGGGAGAAACTCACCCTGGGCCTTTCCCGGTGCGGAAAAATTTCAGACCGAACTCGCCAAAAATTCCGGCAGCGAGGGCCATCTGGAAACAGAGGATGAATGGCTGAAAAGGCTGAAGGCTGACATTATCGTGGCATTCTTTGGGTACAATGAATCTTTTCAGGGTCCGGAAGGACTCGAAAACTATAAGGGCGAATTGGAGGCTTTTATCCATCATACTTTCAGCCAGAAATACAACGGCGACACTACGCAGCTGGCAATCGTGTCTCCCATTGCTTTTGAAGATCTTTCCGGTCAGTATGATCTTCCTGACGGAAAAAAAGAAAATGAAAATCTTGCCCTCTATACCGAGGCTATGAAGGAAGTGGCGGAAAGAAACAATGTCCTCTTTGTCGATGCCTTCAACCCATCTAAAGATTGGTACGCTTCAAGTAGCGATCCATTGACCATAGACGGCTTTCAGTTAAACGAGGAAGGATATAAAAAACTCTCTCTTTTTCTAGCAGATAACCTGTTTAAAAAAGACAAAATCAGAGCTGGCGAACACCGTGAACTGGTACATGCCGCCGTCAAGGAGAAGAATTGGATGTGGCACAATGATTTCAAGATCCCCAATGGAGTGCATGTGTTTGGGCGCCGATATGACCCCTTTGGGCCTGACAACTATCCAGCTGAGATCAAAAAGATCCGTGAGATGACCGCTATCCGTGACGAGGCCATCTGGAAGGCGGTGAAAGGTGAGAAAATGGATGTCCGTTCGGAAGATGCGAAAACCACTGCGCTCCCTCCTGTTGACACCAATTTTAAATTTGATGAAAAAAACCCACCTAAATACCTCTACGGGGAGGAAGCACTTTCTACCATCAAGGTGCCGGAAGGGTATAGAATAGAACTCTTCGCTTCCGAAGAAGAATTCGAAGACTTGGCCAATCCTGTTCAGATGTCATTTGACAACAAGGGACGCCTCTGGATAGCCGCAATGCCAAGTTACCCCCACTACAAGCCCGGGGATGAGAAACCGAATGATAAAATCATTATTCTTGAAGATACTGACGGGGACGGCAAGGCCGATAAACAAACTGTGTTCGCTGATGGCCTCCATCTTCCGGTGGGCTTCGAGCTCGCACCTGAAGGCGTTTACGTATCCCAAGGGACGGATTTCATGCTCTTTAAAGATACAGACGGCGATGACGTGGCCGATAGTAGAGAAGTCCTTTTGAGTGGTTTTGATGACCACGACACCCACCATGCCCATAGCGCCTATGAGGCTGATCCATCGGGAGCCATCTATATGGCAGAGGGGGTATTTTTGCATACCAATGTCGAAACACCCTATGGCCCTGTAAGAGCTACCAATGGTGGTTTTTATAGATATAACCCTAGCAGACACCACCTGGAAAGAACTGCTCAGCTGTCCATTCCGAACCCTTGGGGCATTATTTTCGATGATTGGGGACAAAATTTCTTCGCTGAAACCTCAGGCCCCGATGTCCGCTGGATGATGCCGGGTTCCATCAAACCGCGGTATGGCGTAGCTACCCACAAATCCTTTAACCTGATAGAAGACAAACACCGTGTTCGACCCACCTCGGGTCTTGAATTCATCTCCAGCCGACATTTTCCAGATGATGTTCAGGGGGACCTCCTGATCAACAATACCATTGGATTTTTGGGGATGAAGCAACACACCATGGTCGATAATGGAACCGGCTACTCCAGCCAGCACCGTCAGGATTTGGTGGTTGGTTCAGATCCAAATTTCCGTCCGGTGGATATGGAGTTCGCTCCGGATGGTTCGCTTTACATCGTTGATTGGCACAATGTGTTGATCGGACATATGCAGCATAACGCAAGGGATCCGTTCCGTGATCACGTGCATGGGAGGATTTATCGGGTAACTTACCCCTCTCGTCCTTTGGTAACGCCTGCCAAAATCGATGGAGCCAGCATACCTGTGCTTTTGGATAACCTTAAACTTCCGGAATTTCGTAGCCGTTACCGCACCAGAAGGGAACTCCGGGGAAGGGATACCGAGGAGGTACTTTCCAACCTTTCTACTTGGGCCGCCAATCTGGACAAAAATGACCCCCAATATGAGCACCATTTGTTGGAAGCCCTTTGGGTAAGCTGGGGACTCAATAAGGTGGATGAAAACCTGCTCCGTCAATTGCTTAAGGCCAAGGATCCAAAAGCGAGGGCTGCTGCCGTGAGGGTCTTGCGCTACGTAGGCCATCAGGTAGCCGAACAGCCCACTTTACTTGTGGAAGCAGCGGCTGATGAGAATGGCCGTGTGAGGCTGGAAGCTATTGTGGCCGCCTCTTGGCTTGAGCCC
>Ga0079223_10000118_pt1 | contig 30001 bp, 23 predicted proteins | sample Stecom2011_FD_75072 | JGI IMG/M metagenome (GOLD analysis project Ga0079223, IMG submission 75072) | Agricultural soil microbial communities from Utah to study Nitrogen management - Steer compost 2011 | ecosystem: Environmental > Terrestrial > Soil > Agricultural land | place: USA: Utah...
TCAGATAGTTCAACTTCCCTGTTCATAGCATTTACGGTAGCGACTTCAACTCTGTCTGCAACTGAAAACCCGGAGAAGATAGGTATGCTCAATGTTAATCCAACAGAATAAGTATTAAACTTAAACAGATCTCCTACTTTTTCAGAAGAAGAACTTAATCCGAAGCTATTAGTGAGTCTTGGAAAATGCCCGGATCTTGCAATGGTAATTCCATCATAAGCACTTTCAAGTTCAAGGAGAGCAGATCTGTAATCAAACCTGTTGTTGAGAGCCTCTGAGTAGAGTACAGATACATCATCATATTCCTTAGTAAATCTTTTCTTAAGCATATCAAGTTCTTCAAGAGTGAATTCATCAGGGAAAGTGTAATCTTCCAAAACATCCAGACCAAGGAAATATAACAAATCTGCTTTAGCTGATTCAAGATTATTTCTCGCCCTAATCTCCTCAAGTTCGGCATTACCAAGATCAACCTGCTGCGCATATACATCGGCAAGTGTAACTGCACCAAGTTTGTTCCGCTCCATTATAGTTTCAAGATTTTTCTGTGCCTGAAGCAAATCTTCCTGGGCAACTTTTAATAACTGTTGAGTGTTTATTACTTCATAAAAAAGAGAAATTGTCCGGAATGTAATATCCTGTTTTAATCTTTCAAGAGATAACTCTGCTGCTTCGAGATTATTTTCACTTTGTGAAATTGAAGCAATATTTGCCAAACCATCGAACAAAACCCAATCACCGCCAACACCTGCACTATAATTACGTGATTCAGTTGTAGGAACCTGAAAAGGTATGCCTCCTTCAAGAATTATAGTACCACCCTCAGCCCTGTTCCATCTCCATGAACCGCTTGCGCCAAGTGAGGGGAGCAAACTTCCGTAAGAAGCAGTTAAACCGGATTTATAAGTTTCAAGGTTATTTAATGCAACCTGTAGTTGAGTATTTCTCTGAAGTGCAATGTTAATTGCTTCATCAAGTGTTAATGTTTTTTGAGGAAAGGCAGTGCCTGTTATTATAATCAGGAAGAATACCTTTAAAGCTAATCGCATTATTTCTCCTGTAAAATTTTTTTCATTTGAATAGAAGTTAGACATCAAATAATTAAGAAAAGTTACAATTACCAGAAAACTTTATTGAAATTTTATTGTTAACGTAAAAATAAAATAAATGATTTTATCATATTCTTAATATTTATAAACGGCAGGATAATTATTTATATGGTAAAAGAATTAAGATGGAAAATTATCTTTTTACTTTTTTCTAATCATCTTTTAAAAAGTCATCCTTTATTTTCAGTAAATATTCATAAGCTTCTTCATAATTATTTCCTATCTTTCCTTCAAGAATAGCTTCCTCTATTGCTTCTTTTATCTCCCCTACTTTTCTGGAAGGTTTTAAATTGCAGACTTTCATAATTACATCACCTCTAACAGGAGATTGAAATGCACGGAGTTTATCTTTCTCTTCAACTTCCCAAACTTTTTTCATCACTCTTTCATAATTGCCGAGATATTCATTTACTTTATTTGGATCTTTACTTGTGATATCGGCACGGCAAAGTGTTATTAAATCTTCAAGGTCTTCACCTGCATCTACAATTAACCTGCGGATTGCAGAATCTGTAACATCCTCTCCTGCAAGTGCCATTGGGCGAAGATGAAGTCTTACAAGTTTTGAAACGTATTCAAGTTTATGCATCGGCAGCTTTAATCTTCTGAATATTCCTTTCATCATTCTTGCACCAAGATCTTCATGCCCATGAAATGTCCATCCAATTCCTTCAATAAATTTTTTAGTTGCAGGTTTTGCAATATCATGAACAAGTGCCGCAAATCTTAACCAGACATTATCAGTTTCCTTAGAAATATTATCAATTACCATAAGAGTATGTTTAAACACATCTTTATGATGATAATCTTTTCTTTGTTCAACGCCGGCAAGGTTGCTTACTTCGGGAAAGATGATATCCATTAAACCTGATTCATAAAGCAAATTAAGTCCGCGCGATGGTTTGGGTGAAGAAAGAATTTTAAGGAATTCATCTGTTATTCTTTCCTGCGAAACAATTTTTAATCTTTCTCTTAATTTTCCTGAAGTTTCAATTATTTCCGGGGCAACATTAAACTGAAGTTGCGAAGCAAACCGGAAAGCACGCATCATCCGAAGAGGGTCATCATCGAAAGTAATTTCCGGGTTAAGCGGAGTTCTTATTAATTTGTTTTCAATATCATTTAAGCCGTTATATTTATCTATTAATTCACCAAAGTTTTTTTCATTTAATGAAACGGCAAGTGTATTAATTGTAAAATCTCTTCTTTTAATATCATCTTCGAAAGTTCCTTCAGTTACATCAGGGTTGCGGCTCTCTTTACGGTACGATTCTTTTCTTGCACCTACAAATTCAAAATCAAAATTATTGTATTTGAAATGTGCTGTTCCAAAATTTTTAAATATTGAAACATTGCTTACTCCAAGTTCTTCTGCAAAATTTCTGGCAAACTCAGTTCCGTCACCTACGATTAAAAAATCAATCTCCTCCCTGCTTCTGTTTAAAAGAATATCTCTTACATATCCTCCGACAATATAAAGTTCTACATTCATTCTCTGCGCAACAGCGGATGCATTTTTTATAAACGGAAGTTCATTTAAATGATTTAATATTTTTTCTGCTTTGTTCATCTAACTTTAATTCTGAAATAATTTTTTGATTTATCGAACTCTTCTTTATCGATAACTTTACTTCCCATTAATATTGCAATTGGTTTTAATGGTTCAATATTACTGAACAGAATTTTCATTGCCGCAGCAATCGGTACTGCAAGAAACATCCCAACTATACCCCATACCCACCCCCAGAAGATAAGAGAAAACAAAACAAAAACAGGACTCAAATCCATCTGTCTTCCCAAATAATGAGGTTCAATCAGATTGCCAAATATATTCTGATTTATGAGTAACAATGCTGATAATGATATCGTTGTAAATCCAAATCCATATTCAAGCAATGAAACAAGAATGGGTGCTATGGTTGCTATAAGAGAACCTATATTTGGAATATAATTGAGAATAAATGTTAACAAGCCCCAAATGATAGCAAAATCAATTCCGTAAAGAAAAAGAATAATTGTAGCAACAGCACCGGTTAAAAAACTTAAAATTGTTTTTATAATTATATATGATTGAAGCTGCTGGTCAATTGAATCTAGATTTCTTTCAACTACTTCACGCTTTTCTTTATATGCATGCTTTAATCTTTCCTCAAACCTTTCTTTACCAAGAATCATAAATATCCAGAATATGAGCGCGATAAAAACATCGCCTAACATTCCTGAAAATGAATTAAAAATATTCTGTATTACACCAGCTTCAAACAAAGAACGGAAAATAGATTCAATATCAAACTCTTTAATTTTCAGGTTAAGAAAATCTGCAAACTCACGCACAGTTATGTTGAATGGTTTTAAAATAACATAAAGAAAACCAGTTATGTTTTTTGTATAAGCTTCCAATTTTTCAGGAAAAGTGCTTAAAGAAGAAATAAGTATTAATCCTAACAGGTAATAAAGCCCTGCAACAAAAATTAAAATGATAATTACCGAGAGCCACTTAGGTATTTTTAATTTTCTGAAATACATCAGCAGAGGATGGAATAAGTAAGTGAGAAATATTGCAATCGTTACAGGTATAAGAATTTCACGAAGTGCCATTAGTATATAAACAAAAAGCACAAAGGAAATAAATCCCAGCAGATACGCTGTTATTTTATTGTATTTAATTGATGACTCCGGCATTTTATTCTCACTATTGTTATTGCCTTGTATTAATTTTGAGCTTCCATCTGCTCTGAAATTTTTTTGTAATTATGATAAAACCAATTCATCTTTCTGTAATTCTCATTAAATAACTTATTATAATTATAATCTTTAAATCGCAAAGATAATGCAGCCATCCTTCGGGCACGATTAAAATCAAGATTCTCAGCCATATACTGAGATAATTTATAAGCAGCATAAGCTGCCTGAAAATTATTTATAAACATTGTTTTATCAAATTGTTTTGTAAAAACTGAATAATCTTCATCAAGTGCTTCAGAAATATTAATCATTACAGGAATGGAAGAATAATTATAACTCTTCTTATTTAAATCTTTTAGTAAAGTATATTTTGTTTTATCATCACCTGAAAGATACTCTTTGATTTTATTATTTTGAATTAAATCTCTTCTTAGTTGAGAGAGATAAAGAATATTTATCGAAGGATTTTTCTCAATTAATATTTGATACAAAGAATCTGCCTTACCAATTGTATCGGCTTCGGCATAAATATCTGCAAGAGTAAACAATAAATTGTAATAATAAGATGTATTGACAAAATCATCTGTATAATTATTAAGTAAAGTTATGGCAGAATCCTTTCTTCCAGTTTTATTTAATGTATATGCGAGTCCAGTAACTGCAGAATAAGTTTCTGCCCGCAGAAGAATATAATTAAAAGTCTCCTCCGCATTTTTATATTCCTCTTTGTAATAATAATTCCATGCAACATTTAATCTGTCAGCAATAAAACGGGGACACACTTTATAAAAAATAGATTTCCTGCCGAAATAATAATGTGCTTTATCATCTTCTTTATCTGTATCGAATTCATTTAAATAATTATAAAATTCAGTTTCAAGCTCCTTAACAGATTTATTATAGATTTTCTGAAAATCCGGTTCAGTATAAAGTAGTTTAAATTTTTCAATTTCATAATTATCAATCAGATATTTTGAAAAAGAACCAGCATAGATGTATGAAAGCGATGATGTTTGTGTAAAGAACCCGCTTGGTTCATACATCTCTTCTATTCCTGATTTATAATTATTCTTATAAGCAACCGATGCGAGATAATGTATATCATTTTCATCATAAAAAGGAGCAGATGATGATGCAAGTCCCTCTATTAAAAAAGGATTAATCATATCAGCAATTTTAAAAGGACCCTCCCCAAACTCAGCACTGAAACAATGAGCTATTTCATGCTTTAATGTTGTTTTATAATTATCATAAGTTATAAACAGACTGTAAAGCCAGGGTTTCGCGACATCTGCATTTGCAGAACCAAACAGATTTTTTTTCTGCTCATTATTATAAAAGATGAAAGATTTAATTTTTTGGGAAGGAATAACTTTTAAATATTCTTCAAGTTCTTTGTAATAATATCCATGGTGAAATACAATCAGTTTAACAAATTTATCCGGTATTCTTTCATCAAAAAAAATATCATAATGTTCTGTAGATACTTTATTGTGGAGTTTCTCTTTTAATTTTTTAAATGAAGTTGAAAAACCAAAATCAGGTGAGGAGTAAATAAATAAAGCAGGTATTATTAAAAGGTACAGAAGAAAATATATTTTCCCTGTTCTGATTTTTCCTTTTAGTTTTAGTACTAATGTAACCAGAAGTACACCAAAAAAAAGCAGGTTCAATGACCTGTATAAGATTAATTTAAGGTCAACCGAAAGTCCTTCATCATAAATTGTCCCGGGCAGGTAACCCAGCACAGGATTATAAAAATATACCTGGGGATTAAAATAAAATTCTGCAAGAGGAATTAAGAGAATGAGAATGATTATCAGAAAGAAAAAAAATCTTTTAATTTTTTTTAAGAAAAGAACAGTTGTTAAACCAAGTGCATAACCAATAATTAATGATGGTGCAGTTATTACAAAGTAAAACATTACACCATCTGAAAAAGAGCAAAACCCGGTAAAGAATGAGTTAATAACAGATACAAGGAAAGGAATTAAAAGAAAAAAGAATGAAGAAGCAATCAATTTTAAATTGAAGTTCTGATACTCTTTTTTCTTTGAAAGTGATATTACATAGAAACCTGAAATAAACGTAAGAAGTACAGAATTAAAAACTGAAAATTCATAACCAAAGACATTTAACAAAGGAATGCTTAATAACAGGAAATTTAAAAGAAGTATAACAAGCAGATAAAAAGGAAGATAATTTTTATAAGAGAAAAATTTTAAATAAGACATTTCTCAGAAACATCTGAAGTCTGAATAATTTTTTTAATATTCTGTTCCTGCAACTCTCTCAATATCCGCACCTAATGATTTTAATTTTTCTTCAATTTTCTGATACCCTCTGTCTAAATGATAAACTCTTAAAATCTCAGTAGTACCTTCAGCAGCAAGACCAGCAAGAACAAGCGACGCACTTGCACGTAAATCGGTTGACATAACTTTAGCACCAGTTAATTTTTTAACACCTTTAACTACAGCAGTATTTTCGTTTACATTAATATTTGCACCAAGTCTTACAAGTTCAGGAACATGTTTAAATCTGTCCAGATAAATTGTATCAGTAACTCTTGAAACGCCACCGGCAATACTCATATATGCAGTCCATTGTGCCTGCATATCAGTTGGGAAACCGGGGAATATAGAAGTTGTAACATCAGTTGGAATTATTTCCTTAGGTGCTTTAACAGAAATTTTATTTTCTGAAGTATTTATTTCACAGCCTGAATCAACAAGTTTTACAAGAACTGCATCGAGATAAAAATCTGATATATCCGTTAATGTAACTTCTCCTCCCGTAACGGCAGCGGCAATTAAAAGAGTTCCTGCTTCAATCCTGTCGGGAATGGTATTTATCTCTGCGGGATTTAAACTATCAACACCTTCAACAGTTAAGGTAGTGGTTCCTTTTCCATCAATCTTAGCACCCATTTTAGAGAGGAACTCTACGAGGTTTGTAATTTCCGGCTCCATTGCTGCATTATTAATTACAGTAGTTCCTTTTGCCAATACCGCAGCCATAAGTGTATTACCTGTTGCACCAACAGATGAAACATCAAAATTAATTCTTGAACCTCTTAGTTTTTTACTCTTTGCAATTATGTAACCTTCTGAAAGTTCAATCTCCGCTCCCATTTTCTTCAAAGCTTCAAGATGAAGATTTATAGGACGCGGACCCCAAGCACAACCCCCGGGTAAAGAAACTTTTGCATAACCGAATTTTGTAAGTAAAGGTCCTAACACATAAACTGAGGCACGCATCTTTTTGACATGTTCATATGGGGCAACCTGGCTTGTTATGTTGGAAGTATCTAATTCTATAGTGTCATTATTAAATTCAGATTTAACGCCAAGCTCTTTCAGTAGTTTCATCATTGTATAAACATCATTCAAGTGAGGTGTATTTTTTAATCTTGAAACACCCGATGAAAGCAGAGCGGCAGGCATTAATGCGAGAGAAGCATTCTTGGCACCACTTACATTTATCTCCCCTTTTAATTTTTTTCCGCCTGAAACAATAAATTTATCCATAGCAATTTTTTATTTTCTAAAAAGATTAAGAACTATATTAAAAAATTATTCCATTTTTACAATTACAAAAGAATAATTATCAGGTGCACCCCTGTCTTCAATAAGATCAGAAATAGTTTCAGATAAATTTTCAAAACTATTTGAAGTAAAAATCTCTTCAAGCTCTTCATTACTAATTACTCCGGTTACACCATCTGTACAGGTAAATAAAAATTTACTTTTACCTGGTTCAAGATTAATAATATTAATATCGGCTTCAGCGGGATTAACATCACCCAATGCTTTAGTAATAATATGTCTGTGCGGATGAGCTTCTGCTTCATCCGGAGTTAATACACCATCATCAATTAATCTTTGAACAAATGAATGGTCTTTGGTAAGCTGAATGAGTTTATTATCTGCGAATAAATAAGTTCTTGAATCACCAATATGTCCTGTATAAACTTTGTTATCTGTTAGGAAAAGAACTTCTGCTGTGGTTGACATTCCGGTTAGTGCAGAATTTTCTGAAGCTTTTAACCTGAGAACAATATCAGCATTTTTAATAGCAGATTTTATTGTTTCAGTAATATTGCTGTTAAATGATTCTTTAAAATACCCGGAAATACTATCAACTGTTAATCTTGATGCAACTTCACCGGCATTATTTCCCCCTAAGCCATCGCATAAAACTACAAGCAGACCATAATGAATATTAAAGACGCCAAGTGAGTCTTCATTTTCTGACCGGATTAAACCTGTTTTGGATTGAGTGATATAATGATAATTCATTTAAAACCTTATGCTAAAATAATTATTGCATTGATTAAATTCTTCAGAGAAAAAGCATTTTATTTTCTCCAGATAATGCGTAAAGTTATATAGTTAACGGATTTACTGCATCAGCAAATATGTTGGAGATCGCTTTAGAATGCTTTATATTTGAAACTTAATTTTACTGAAAAACAGTTCCAAAGCTCTTTATTTACAGCTTTTTGCGAGAATGGCGGAATTGGCAGACGCGCCAGACTTAGGATCTGGTACCGAAAGGTGTCGGGGTTCGAGTCCCCGTTCTCGCACTGATAATTTTATAAATTAATTTTAAGTTAAAACTACTAAAAAGTCAGAGGAATAATTTGGAATACAAAATAAATGACATTACCGATTCGGAAAGAGAAGTTGAAGTTACGCTTCCTTACGATGAAATTAAAAATGATATTAAAACCGAAGTAAAAAAACAGACAAAAAATCTTCAGATACCCGGCTTCAGAAAAGGTAAAGTGCCTTTAACAATGCTAAAAAAAATGTATGGTGATGCACTTGAGTATGAAGCTTCTGAAAAAGTTGCGAACAATAAATTCTGGGATATTGCGAAAGAAAAATCATTAAAACCTATTGGTCAGCCTCAACTGGTTGATATTCAATTTAACCCGAATGAGAATCTTTCTTTTAAAGTCCGTTATGAAATCCTTCCCGAGCTTGATGTAAATAATTACAAGGAGCTTGAGATTGAACTTCCTGATTTTACAGTAAGGGATGAAGATATTAATTATGAAATAGAAAGAATCTTAAAAGCTAATGCAGCTTATGAAGAGACAGATGTTGTTGGTGAAGATAAAAATTATATTCTGAATGTTGAAGTACAAAGAGTAGATAAAGATGGAAACCCTTTTGAAGATTCTAAACCTGAAGTAATTGATATCGATCTTTCAAATGAAAAAGTAAATACAGAAATACTCTCCAATTCAAAAGGGAAAAAACCGGGTGAAAGTTTTTCTTTTTCTTTTAAAGATGAACACACTCATAAAGTTGATGATAAAGAGGAAAAACATGTTGTTGAATATTTCTATAATGCAAAAATAAATTCCATAAAGAAAATTAATTTGCCTCCATTGAATGAGGAGTTAATAAAAAAAGTTACAAAAGATAAACTTTCAACAGAGGAAGAATTAAGAGACGGAATCAGAAAAGATATACAGGCTTATTATGATCAGAGAACAGATGAGATTTTGAGAAACAAACTTCTTCAGCAGATAGTAGATAATAATGATTTTATTCCACCGCAGACAATGGTTAAAAATGTTCTTGATGATCTTGTTAAACAGCAGGAAGAACAGATAAAAAAATCGGGTTACAAAAAATTTGACAGAAAAAGTGCAGAAAGTAATCTCGAAAAATCTGCTGAGCTTGAAGTAAAATGGTTTCTTATAAAAAATGCGATTATTAAAAAGGAGAACATTTCTGTTAATTATGAAGACCTTCAGGAGCTTGCAAAAAAAGATGCTGAAACTACCGGTCTTCCCGAAGATAAATTAATTAACTATTACAAAACTTCAGGAATTCAGGAGAGACTGTTAGATAAAAAACTGTTTGATTTTTTAAAGGAACAAACCAAAATTAAAAAAGTAAATCCTGAAAGTTTAATAAACAAAGAAACAGAGGAAGTCTAATGAACAAAATTTTTGAGTCATCTCATTCCGCGGGCACAATTTACAACCAGTTAGTTCCTTATGTTATTGAACAGACTGGCAGAGGGGAAAGAGGTATGGATATTTTCTCCCGCTTGCTGAGGGAGAGAATTATATTTCTTGGGACAGCTATTGATGATCATATAGCAAGTTTAATTATTGCACAATTAATTTTCCTTGAAGCAGAAGATTCTGAGAAGGATATAAGTCTGTATATAAATTCTCCTGGCGGAAGTGTTACTGCCGGGTTAGCAATTTATGATACAATGAAATATATTAAACCTGATATTTCAACAATTTGTGTTGGTATGGCAATGAGTATGGGTGCTGTTCTTCTTGCAGGAGGAACTGCAGGTAAAAGAATTGCTTTACCCAATGCTAAAATTATGATTCACCAGCCATGGGTCGGAGGCTTGCAGGGACAAACTACCGATATTGAAATTCATGCAAGAGAGATGTTAAAAACAAGAGATACACTTTACAGAATTCTTGCAGAACATACCGGAAAATCTATTGAACAAATTACCAAGGATTGTGACAGAGATTATTTTCTCTCAGCACAGGAAGCAAAAGATTATAATCTCATTGATAACATTATTGAAAAAAGAGTAACTACTAAAACCTAATTTATAATTTTAAGGGGTTGACTCAGAAATTGAGTCACCTCTTTTTCCTTCTTTGCTGCTACCCTTTTAGTTAATTCCTTTTACGTGATTCAAATTACGTTATTAAGCATTTTAAGTTTAAATCGGGTATAGAAGAATACGTTCTGCAAAAAACGCTTGAATTACTAAACTATTCTGATAAATTTAGGCTCAAGGTAAAAACAATCTTTTTATTAACAATAATTGAACAGACTAAATTAGTCTTCAATTTATTCTTCAATTTATTTTTATAATAAAGTAAGATGATAGGAATAAGATTCACAAAATATATTCCTCAAAACAACAAAGCCCAGGGTTTTGATGAACTCCTGAAAATGTTTCTTCAGTTATTAATTATAACATCCGGTGATGTTGCCGAAACATTAAACTGGCTGAACCAGCTCGATCAGCAGTATGGTTTAACAAATGATGAATACGGAATGGGAGATTTTATCCAGGACCTGAAGGATAAAGGTTATATTGAAGAAAATGAAGATGGAACAGGGTTTATCATTACAGCTAAAAGTGAACAAAGTATCCGGAGACAATCTCTCGAAGAAATTTTCGGTAAACTTAAAAAGTCGCCAAGAGGTAACCATTATTCACCATTTTCAGGTCAGGGTGATGAACCAACTTCAGACAGGCGTGAGTTTAATTTTGGCGATTCAATTGAACAGATTGATATGACTGATTCAATAAAGAATGCTCAGATAAATCATGGTCTGGATGAGTTCAAACTAACTGAAAATGATCTTGAAATTGAAGAGAGAGATTATAAAGCATTAACTTCAACAGTTCTAATGATTGATATCTCTCATTCAATGATTCTTTATGGTGAAGACAGAATTACTCCTGCTAAAAAAGTTGCAATGGCTCTTTCCGAATTGATCACTACAAAATATCCTAAAGATACACTGGATATTATTGCATTTGGCAATGATGCATGGCCGATTGAAATTAAAGATCTCCCCTATCTTGAAGTTGGTCCTTATCATACAAATACAGTTGCAGGACTTGAACTCGCTGTTGATATTTTGCGCAGAAGAAAAACAAGCAATAAACAAATTTTCATGATTACAGATGGTAAACCTACCTGCCTTAAAATCGGGTTAAAATATTATAAAAACAGTTTCGGGTTAGACAGAAAAATTGTAAACAAAACTTTAGATCAGGCGGCAAGATGCAGAAAACTCGGTATCTCAATTACAACTTTTATGATTGCCCGGGATCCTTATCTTCAGCAGTTTGTTAGAGAGTTTACAAAAACAAATAACGGCAAAGCTTTCTACAGCAGCCTTTCGGGTTTGGGTGAGTACATCTTTGAAGATTATGTAAGAAACAGAAGAAAAAGACTGAAATAATTTTTTCATCAGAATTTTCAAATCATTTTAAACATAAAGAGATTTTATTAAATGGAATTAACAAAAATATCTACGTTCGGTGAACTAAAAAGATCAGGTTATAAAACAAAGCATATTAAGGATGAGCTAAGGGATAACTTAATTAAATTCTTAAAAGAAAATAAAAATCCTTTTGAAGGAATTATAGGATATGATGATACTGTAATTCCCGATATTCAAACAGCAATTCTTTCACGGCATAATATTATTCTTTTAGGTTTGCGGGGACAGGCAAAAACAAAAATAGCACGTATGTTAATAAATCTGCTTGATGAATACATTCCTGTTGTTGCGGGCTCTGAATTAAATGATGATCCTTTCAATCCTTTATCAAGATTTTCAAAAGATATTCTTAAAGAACAGGGAGATGATACAAAAATAGAATGGATGCATCGTTCAGAAAGATATGCTGAAAAACTTGCAACGCCGGATGTTTCTGTTGCAGATCTAATCGGGGATGTTGATCCAATTAAAGCTGCTGCATTAAAACTTCCCTACTCTGACGAAAGAGTGATTCATTTTGGTTTAATACCACGTTCTCATCGTTCAATTTTTGTAATTAATGAATTACCTGATCTTCAGGCAAGGATTCAGGTTGCACTTTTTAATATTCTGCAGGAGAGTGATATTCAGATAAGAGGATTTAAAGTAAGACTTCCGCTTGATATACAATTTGTATTCACTGCAAACCCTGAAGATTATACCAACAGAGGTTCAATCGTTACACCTCTTAAGGATAGAATTGACAGCCAGATATTAACACATTATCCGAAAACAATTGCTCTCTCCCAGGCAATAACAGAACAGGAAGCTAAGTTTACTCCTGAGCAGAAGAAAAAAATTAATACAAATCAATTACTTAAAGATCTTGTTGAACAAATTGCATTTGAAGCAAGGTCGAGTGAATATATTGATCCTAAAAGCGGAGTCTCCGCAAGGTTAACAATTTCTGCTTATGAAAATTTAATAAGCACTGCCGAAAGAAGGATGATTTTGAATAAAGAAGAATGTACACATCTCAGAATTTCTGATTTATACGGAATAATTCCTGCTATTACCGGAAAGATTGAACTTGTGTATGAAGGTGAACAGGAAGGTCCTGCTAAAGTTGCACATATTCTTATAAGCAAAGCAATAAGAAGTTTGTTTGATAAATATTTTCCATCTCCCGATAAATCAACACGCAGAGATTCAGATTATACACAAACAGCTCCGGCTCAGCAGCAAAAAGTTCCGGAAGTAAATCCATACAGCACTATTACCGGCTGGTTTAATAAAGGAAATAAAGTTGATCTCCTTCATACAATTTCTGATAAAAATTATGAAAAAGTACTAAACAATATTCCGGGATTAAATGAACTGGTTAAAAGATATCATCCGGGAGTAAATGGAAAAGATCATTTGCTCTTAATGGAATTTGTACTGCATGGACTTGCAGAATATTCAATGCTTAGCAAATTCAGACTTGAAAACGGAATTCAGTTTAAAGATATGTTAAGTTCTATGTTTACAATATCTGAAGAAGATGATACCGAATTATCTGATGAGGATATTTATTAAAACGTGTTCTTTTTAAGTTCCTGATATAATTATTATTTTCGTTTTAACTGATTTATTCTGTTGATGCAAAATTCAAAAAAGAAAATAATAATTATCGGTCCTGTTTATCCTTACAGAGGCGGTCCTTCAACATTCCTATCTTATCTTTATAAAACATTCAGCGATAGATTTGAATTTAAAATATATAATTACAAACTCCTCTACCCTTCAATTCTTTTTCCGGGCAAAACACAATATGATGAGAGTGAAACAAGCAGATTTGTTGTTCCAAGTGAAAGAATAGTGAATTCAATATCACCTATTAATTGGTATACAACAGCAAAAAAAATAAAAAAAGAAAATGCTGATCTTATAGTATTCGATTGGTGGCAGCCATTCTTCGGTCCCTGTCATTTTTTTATTTCATCTTTTATAAAAAGTGAGTACAAGGGTAAGATTGTTTTTATCACAGAAAATTTTATTTCACATGAAGCAAGGTTTGCAGATTCTTTTTTAACAAAATTAGGATTAAAGAATGCAGATTATTTTGTTGCTCTTTCAAATATTGTTGAAAATGATTTAAAAAGTATTGCAGATAAAAGGAAAATTTACAGAGCCGAACTTCCACCATTTGATCTTTATAAAACACCTGAGACAGATAAAATATCAGAAGAAAAGAAAGTTTTAGGAATTAAAGATGATGATAACATTCTATTATTTTTTGGTTATGTAAGAAAATATAAAGGACTCGACCTGCTTTTAAAAGCTTTGCCTGAAGTTATTGCTTCATATCCGAATACAAAGCTTCTTATTGTTGGAGAGTTTTACGATGATCCTGCTTCATACAATAAAATAATTAATGAATTAAATCTTCAGGATAATGTTAGAATAATTAACAGATTTGTTAAAAATGAGGAGGTAGGTTTATATTATTCATTAGCTGACCTTGTTATACTTCCATACAGAAGTGCTACACAATCTGCTGTTTTAAATGTAAGCTATTCATTTTTAAAACCTGTTATTGCTACCCGAGTGGGAGGACTTGAAGAATTTGTAGAAGATAATAAAACAGGATTTCTTGTAGATAAAGAATCATCAAAAGCATTAGCTGAAGGGATAATTAAATTTTTTGAATTAAGAGATACGATTGATTTTCAATCAAATATAAAAATGAAATTAAAAGAGAGCCTCTTTTATAAATTCGGGGATATTTTTGAAGAAATAATTCAAAGTTCAAACTAAAAAATAAAAAAGCCGGAGTTGAATCCGGCTCTTTTAGTGAATTGAAATATTAATTTAATTATTTGAGAAGAATCATTTTCTTCATATCAGTAAATTCACTTCCGTTTACTCCACTGGCTTTCATTTCCAGGAAGTAAATACCACTGCTGAGTTTTTCTGCATTCCAATTGATTTTATGATTTCCTGCATTCATTTCTCTGTTAACCAAAACATTTACAACTTCACCAAGAAGATTGTAAACAGTTAATTTAACATTAGAAACAAATGGTAAAGAAAACTCTATTGTGGTTACAGGATTAAACGGATTAGGATAATTCTGCGATAATGAATAAACATTTGGAACAGTGTAATCTTCATCATCAACGGCGTTTGGTTCACCTCCAATAAATGCTAACCCGGTAATTGAAGGATAACCTATTGATCCGATTACTGTACCCGAAGCAGTTGTTGTATCAATTGAGATTAAATCATTAACATTTGCACCCGCTCCGACTACAGCAAATAAATTACCATTATCATCAAATGCAAGTCCGTTATTAACCATATTAAGTCCGGTATGTCCAACAATTGTAGTATCACCTGTACCCTTATTTATTTTAAATACCAGATCCCTGTTTGAACCAACAATTGCAAAAGCAGAAGCCCAAAGTTCATTTGTTAATGGATTTACTGCTATACAATTTATGGAAGTAGAAGCATTACTTAATTGAGAAGCAGTTTGATTCTCTAAATCAATAAGATAAATTTCACCAGGTCTTGTAACCCCGTACAATGTTCCGAGAGTGTCAAATGCAATTCCCTGCATTAAACCAATTGGCAGAGTAAACAGATGATAAGCATCTCCATCTTCTGCGTTAATTCTTACTATCTGAGCTTCCATTGATAAAGAAACCAGACCATACATAACTCTTGTATCGGGGTGTATAGTAATGCTTTTAATTTCATTAAATAATGATGGTCCTATTAATGTACCTGCTCCGGTCTGACGATCAATCTCAAGTATTTGTCCATCATTATTTAATCCGGAAGAAGCATATAATTTATTTAGCTCTGCCGGATTTATAGTATATCCTCTTGCTTTTAATTTAACACCCTGAAAGTCTGGATCATTTGATGTTACAGTAAATATTTCCTCATAAACTCCAGGGATGGTAGGATTAAAATATAATTGAATTAGAAGTGAATCATAAGAATCAAGAACTACCGGAGTAGATATTTGTGAAAGCAATTTAAACGGACCAACAGAATCGGGAATTGCAGTAATATTAACTGCATCTTCACCAAGATTAGCCAGAATAAAACTTAAAGTATCACTACTAAAATTTATTTCGGTACTTTTAAATTCCAATGAATCGATGTTGGCTATCATATGTGTACCTGGGAAAGGCACCATTCTTATTTCACCAACCCAGGTGCCCCATGTATTTGTACCTGCAGCATATTCGGTAAACATCCATACATTACTTTCAGTAACAGGATCGAGAAAAATTCCCATATAATCTCCCCAACGATTTCTAGTTCCGCCAAAAGTCACCACATAATTTCCTTCACCTTCTTTAAGTAAAAAACTTCCGGAAAGACTGGGAGGATCATCAGCTAGTTTTGTTGAATAAAAAGCACCGGCATATTCAGTTAAAGAAGTTCTTGTATATGTTATGGCAATATTATGATCTTTATCCACAGCAATTGTAGGATAAATATACCAATGATCCTGGGCTCCAAAAGTAACTTCTTCAACAACAGTGTTACTACTGACATCTAACTTTCCATATCTCAGACTGGTAGTATTTATTTGAGTAGGATTTCTTAATGAATGAGTGTACCAGATATATCCATCCCTGTATATAGGAGCAGTTTTTATATGACTGCCATTCGATTCAATTAATGGAGAACCATTACCTAACTGATTTGCATTTGGCGCAAATGCATAAGGTGTAACAGGAATAGTTACTGCTGTAAGAACAGGATTTGTTAATGGATTTGTTAAACGATACAAATACATGTTTACTCCACCCGTTCTCATTGTATGCAAGAAATAATATTCATCAGCTTCCGAATACATAAAAACCGGATGAATAATATCAGGAGTTTGGCTTGAACCGGGATAACTTATATTCCATATATCCGTAAAAGTAACAGGGCCACCATTAGCAGAATAATATTCGGCTTTATTAAGAATTCTTATCCTATCGTAAATGATATCCCCACCATATTGAACCTGGCGTGAATCGATATAAATAGCTTCATCGTCAAAACCTACCTGAGGATAATCTCCCCACTGAGTAACAGTAGTACTGCCAAGCTGATGAGCAGGTAAAGCATAATTATACCAAACACCTAATGGATCATCATCATCAGAAATTGAGATCAAAAAATGACCATTCAATTGTGCATCATTCTGGCTATCCCAAAGCATAAACCATCTTCCTTCATAATGGTCATAAATGATCTGCGGATCAAATGCACCAGGCACGGGAAGAGTTGTTGCATACCACTGATCAGCATCAATATTTTTCAGAAGATTTCCTTCTTTATCCCATATAGCAAATCTTGAGTTTACAGTTGCCAGAATATGATTTGGTCCAACAGCAATATGTGGATCAGGAGGAATTGAATTTGTCATTGGTATACCGGGGAAACTCTGCAGAAGTAAAGTCTGACCTCCACCGCCTTTTTTCCCGGCATTTACATCTTCCTGATAAATTGCTAATTCTGCTTCAGTAGGTGGAAGTAAATATGGAGGGTTATCATTTATTTTTATAATGTCTTTAACAATTCTTTCTTTTTCAGGAGCATTTAATGGTGGGACTTTAGAAAAATTGTCGGTAGTTACCATTACACCACCGGAAATACTGCCTGTAGAGGGTCCCTGGTATGTAATAGGTTGAGAAAGAATTGAACCTGTAAATAAAATAACGATAATTAAGCTGAAAATGGTAGTTCTATGATTCATTTTTTTCCTAAAATTTTTTATTCAAGTTAACATTTATGAAAGTTATAATCAATCAATTTTGAATTACTGATTCAGATTAATAAACTATCTGACTATATTTGCTTTAAACTTTTTTGATAACAAAATGTTTGAAGGTGTTTTATGGGAAAATTTAATCTTCGGAAAATTCAGGCAATCCTGAAAGAGATGAATATGGATGCATGGCTGTTTTATGATTTCAGAAGAAGTAATGATCTTGCTCATAATATTCTCGATATTCCCGAAGCAACTCACTTAACAAGAAGATTTTATTATTTAGTGCCTGTATCAGGAGAGCCGGTTAAAATTGTAAACGGAATTGAGGCTGGTAATCTCGATCATCTGCCCGGGAAAAAACTTACTTACTCAAGTCATTCATCTTTATCAGATCACCTCTCCAAAACATTAAGTTCTTTTAAGAAAATTGCGATGGAGTATTCTCCTAAAAATGCGATACCTTATGTTTCTAAAGTAGATGCAGGAACAATAGAACAGATAAAATCCTATGGAGTTGAAATTGTAAGTAGTGGTGATTTGATATCTATGTTTAATGCTGTATGGACTAAAGATCAGTTTGAAGAAAATAAACCTGTTGCCAATGCATTGACAGACATTGTAAAAATGGCATTCTCTTTCATTAAAGAGAAGTTGACATCAGAAAATAATGTTACAGAATATGATGTGCAGAATTTCATAATGAATGAATTTGACAAAAGAAATTTCTTTACAGATTTTCCCCCGATTGTTGGTGTTAACGAAAATTCTGCAAACCCTCATTATGCTCCGACAATAGAAAATAATAAGCCAATAAAAGAAAATGATTTTGTCCTTATTGATCTCTGGGCAAAGCAAAATAAACCTGATGGTGTTTGGGCAGATATTACATGGGTCGGATATGCAGGAAAAGATGTTCCTGAAAAATATGTAAAGATTTTTGATATTGTTGCAAAAGCAAGAGATGAAGCATTTAATCTTATTGTTAACAGATTTAAAGAAGGAAAAGAAGTCCGCGGTTATGAAGTAGATGATGCAAGTAGAAATGTTATTAGAGATGCCGGCTATGGAGAATACTTTATTCACCGCACAGGTCATTCAATCACCACTGACCTTCATGGAAGCGGGGCTCATATGGATAATTTTGAAACTAAAGATGAAAGATTAATTCTCCCCTCAACTTCATTTTCTATTGAACCGGGAATTTATTTACCGGGTGATTTTGGTGTAAGAAGTGAAATTGATGTTTATATCTCACCTGATAAAGAAGTAATTGCAACCGGCGGTGAAAGACAAAAAGAGATAATCCCCATTCTTAAATAATAAACCAGGGTGCAGCTATTTAAGTGCTACACCCTGTCTTTTCTGATACTCGCTAATAACGTAAGTTGAAATTGCCTTCAACTGACTTTCACTTAACTGAGGATTAGGCATCTCAGGAAAATCCGGATTTACTTTCTGTGGGTCTGAAAGGAATGTAATTAAATCTTCCTGGTTATCAACATATTTTGTAATTACACTATTAAATGCGGGACCAACCATATCTTCTTCAAAACTATGACAAGCCGAGCATATTCTGTTAAATATAGCTTCTCCATTATCCCCTGCTTCTTTTGTTCTTTCAGGAAGAACAAGTCTCATATGCTCAATCATTTCATAATCTGCTACTGCTTTTGCCTCGTTAGGTCTTAAACCCGGATTAGGCATTGGAGGATATGCAGGATCTACCTTAACAGGATTAAGAATAAATGAAACAAGCTGATTAATTTTTCCTTCATACTTCGGCATAACTGAATTATATGGAGGGCCTACCAGTTTTGTATCAAACCTGTGGCAGGATGCACACCTTACTTCATAAAGCTCCTGACCTGAAATCTGCTGGACTTCTTCGCCTGTACCTTTTAACTGGGTAAGATATTTTTCAAAATCTGCTGCAAGATAAGATGAATGTTCTCTTGTAGCATTACCCATTGCAAGCTGGTCTTTAGCTATTATTGCAATTAAAGAAAACAAGAGAATATAAAATATTCTTCCGCTGTATTTGATAGCACTTTCTTTGAGAAGTGCATATAGGTAATGATAAGCAAGAAATAAAAGTAACAGAGCAATAAAAGAATATGTAAAGACAGAAAATGACAAAGCTGATGAAGGCAGCCCAAGCAGATTAATCATTAAGAAAAGCGGAAGCAGTAATGATGCAGCAAGAGTAGTTCTTGATGAAATTTTAAGAATAAAATTTTTATAATCTTCCGTTAAATTTTTTCTTCCTCCCTCCCAGTAAAAGAAGCCGAACATTAAAGCACCGCCTGTTAACGCGAATGCTGCAGCAATAAGCTGTATGAAATTAGTTAAAACTCTCCATGAAAAAAGAAGAATAATAAAATTTTCATTTCCCCACTTTACAGGATTAGTTGCGAGAGTTATTGCTGCAGTAAAAATCCATGCAGCAAGGAAGAGAAAAAATATTCCATATCTTCCTGATTTAAAACTTAAACTTTGATTTCCCTTTTTGAATTTATCAATCTCTTCCTTCAATTCTTCATCAGTTACCTGAACTGCATCTACTGTCTTAAAAATATTTGTAAAAGATAGAGAATACCTGTAGGTATAAATTAAAATTAAACTGATTGATGTAAGGAAGAATGCTCCTGTTAAGTATGAAATGGCTGCAGTCTCTGCAGTGTGAAGCAGCTGCGCATAAACAAGAATACTTGTAAGAAGCGGAACGATGCCAAGAATAATACCTACACTCTTATTTATTGTAACTAATTCAATTACATCTTTTGCAAATTTTAAATAAAGAGGATTGCCTGCTTCAGCTCCCTTTCTTCTGAAGAATAATGAAATACTTGTACCTCCAAGTATTATACTTATAAAAGGTATAAATAATGAAAGAACAAGTATTAACATATAATGAAGAAGTTTAATATGTTCCGAAGATTGCGGTAAAACCAGATTATCTAAAAATTCCATCTATCTCCTTAAATTCAAATAAAGAGTTTATCAATTGATAATAAAACTATTACAAGTAATGCAAAAGCATTTATATCTCTAAAAGCAAATCTGAATGAAATCATATCAGATGTTTCTTTTAATAATTTAAATGCATTCCAGCCGAGCCAGATGCCTGCAGTAAAAAGTAAAAAGTTTATTGCAGGAAATTTTGTTATTCCGAATAAGGGAATAATTACTCCTGTTACAACAGTTGCAAGAATCCAGATAAAAGTTATTCTTGCTAACTGAGAATGAGAAAAAATTGTTGTTAATGTAGGAAAACCTGCCTGTTTATAATCTTTATCGAGTACAAGAAGCAATAACCAGAAGTGTGGAATCTGCCAGATAAAGAAAAAGAAAGAAATAATAATTATACCTGAATCAAGTAAATTTCCACCGGCTGCAACCCAGCCAACCGCAGGAGGAATAGCTCCCACTAATGAACCGGGAATAATTGCCATAGGATTTTTTTTCTTCAGCGGTGTATAAATTCCGTTATACCATATAAGATTTAGCAAAGCAAGAGAAGCAGCTAATATACCTGCACCGGTTATTAAAATTACAGTTCCTGTTAATGCTAACAAAATGGCAATCATTAATGCATTAGATGGAGAAATTCTGCCGGAAGGAATAGGACGGTTCATTGTTCTCTTCATTAATGCATCAGTATTTCTTTCCTGGTAATGATTTATTGCAGCACTTCCGCAGGCAAGAAATAAAATTCCTATTACAGGAGCAATTAATCCTGAATTAATTTCTCCCGAATAGCAGATATATCCGAAGAAAGTTGTTATAGTAACAAAAGAAGTGATTTTAATCTTTGTCAGTTCGGATAATATTTTAATTTTATTCTTCAATTAATAAATACTTATTTGATTAACTTATTTTTTTGCAAGCTTACCTTTATTTTCCAGCCAGAAATTAAAATTCTGTTCAGGAATTACCACGGCTTTTGCAAGCATTGCTGAATGGTCTAGTCCGCAATATTCTGCGCAAAATATTTCATAAGTACCTGTTTCCAGAGCATTAAACCAGACATAATTGTTCCTGTTCGGAATAACATCTTTCTTTACTCTGAACGCAGGAATGAAAAAAGCATGATTAACATCAAGAGAATTAAGATTAAGTCTTACATTTTTTTTAAGTGGAATATATAAAGTATCTGACTGAACTTTATTCGGATAAATAAATGTCCATTTCCACATTTGTGCATTAACTTCAATTACAAAAGCATCTTTTGGGGCATCAGCCTGTTCTTTATAACCAACCCAGCCATACCAGAACATTACAAGAACAAGAATGGTGGGTATTACAGTCCAGGCAACCTCAAGTGGTACACTCCCATGAATATTTTTTGCTTTAGTGTTTCTTTTCCTGTTATACTTAATTACAAAAAATATCATCAGAAAAGTAATCAGTACAAGGAAGAAAACAGAAATCACCATTACTACCCAAAAGGCAGTATCAACAGACTCTACAAAATTTGATGGACCTGAAAACATAATTTATAAATTTGTTAAAAATGAATAATCGGCAAACAGTAATACAATTGAAATAACAAAGAAAAAGATTGCTACTACAAGAAAAATTCTGAACACTTTTTGTTCAATTCTTAAGTGCATAAAAATTGTCAGCACTAAATATGATTTAACTGCAGCAATAAGTAGTGCAGTAGCAATTGTTAAAGCTCCAAAATCGATACCTGCTACAGCTACAGTAGTTCCTGTTAAGATTAATAAACCCAGCCACACAAGGATATAAATCCCGTAGCCGTGCATATGTTGATGAGTTTCGTCTTTATACATTTTTCAATCTTTTTAATGTTCTTAAGTTATTAAATAAAATAACGGGAAAAGGAAAATCCAGATTATATCTACAAGGTGCCAGTATAAACCTGCTGATTCAAGTTTAACAAAACTATCTTTATTAATAACACCTTTAATAGTTAATCTTGTCATCACACCTATTAAAACAGCTCCAATAATTACGTGTAATCCGTGAAGACCGGTCATTACATAATAAAGTCCAAAGAACAATATTTCTCCCTGTTCCAATCCAAGCATTGTTTCGGAACCTGGGAAAAGTCCATGATCAATTTTAGCAGTCCACTCAAAATATTTATTTACCATAAATCCAAGAGCAAGAACAATCGTTACCACCTGGAAAAAGATTGACAGGTTTTTATTATCCTTTTGTCTTGCTGTAATAGAAAGAGCCATAGTAAGACTGCTTGTTAAAAGGATAGCTGTATTAAAGCATCCTATTAAAGTATTAAGTTCTTTAGCAGCAACATGGAATGCTTCAACATTCATAAACCTGTAAACTGAATAGAGGAAGAACATTCCACCGAATAAAAGAAGTTCAGTAAACAGGAAGAGCCACATTCCCATACGGGAACCAATGTCATCCCTGTGAACATGTCCAATTGTGTGCTGTTCAGTTGTCAATGTTTTTCCTCCAGTTGAGGTTCTTCATTTTCTTTGTATTCATAAGGACCCTCAGTAATAGTAGGTATATGTTCAAAATTTTCTAACGGAGGCGGAGTTGGGATATGCCATTCAAGAGTTTCACCACCCCACACATTCATTTCCTTTACTTCCTTACCTTTTTTAATTGAACGGATAAGGTTTGTAAACATAATTATAAGTCCGGTGATTAATACCCAGGAACCAATTGTAGAGATCAAATGATAAATATGATATTCAGGTAAGTAATCATAATATCTTCTCGGCATTCCTAACCAGCCCATAATAAACATCGGGAAGTAAAGAAGATTAAAGCCGATAAATAAAAACCAGAAAGCTATCTTTGCTACTTTATGATTATACATTCTTCCAAACATTTTTGGGAACCAGTAATGCATTGCAGTAAAGATTCCGAAACCTGTTCCGCCAAACATCACGTAATGAAAATGTGCAACAATAAATGATGTATCATGAACCTGAATATTAATTGCAAGAGTACCCTGGAATAATCCTGTTAATCCTCCTATTGAAAAGAGGAATATAAATCCTAATGCATAATAAAGAGGAGGACCAAGTTCAATTGAACCTTTATATAATGTTGCAGTCCAGTTAAATACTTTTATAGCACTTGGTATAGCTACAAGAAATGTTAAGATTGAAAATACAAACTGTCCGGTATCACTCATTCCTGCAGTAAACATATGATGTGCCCAAACAAGAGAACCAAACAATGCAATACCAATTGATGAGAATGCGATGAACTTATAACCGAAAATTGTTCTTCTTGCAAATACAGGAATAACTTCGGATATAACACCCATTGCAGGAAGTATCATTATATAAACTGCCGGGTGTGAATAAATCCAGAACAAGTGCTGAAATAAAACAGGATCACCACCAAGTGCAGGATCAAACAATCCTACTCCAAACCATCTTTCAATGGCAACAAGAAGAAGTGTAATACCAATAATTGGTGTAGCAAGAACCTGAACCCAGCCCGTTGCATAAAGAGACCAGATAGAAAGAGGCATCTTAAACCAGCTCATTCCCGGTGCTCTTAATCTGTGAACGGTAGTAATAAAATTTAGTCCTGTTAAGATTGATGAGAACCCGAGAATAAATGCAGCCATTAAAGTGAAGATTACATTTGTACCGGTTCTTACGCTGTAAGGTACATAGAATGTCCATCCTGTATCAGCAGAACCGCCAGGCAGAAGAATTGAAAGTATTGCAAGTACTCCACCAACAGCAAAAAGCCACCAGGATAAAAGATTTATTCGCGGGAAGGCAACATCTTTAGCGCCTATAAGAATTGGTAAAAAGAAATTACCAAAGACAGCGGGGATTCCCGGAATAACGAAAAGGAAAATCATTATCACACCATGCAGTGTGAATATCTGGTTGTATGTCTGAGGATCCATGATTGTCCGCCCGGGAGCAATCAATTCAAGTCTCATTAAAAATCCGAACAATACACCAAATGCATAAAAGAATATAAGAGAAACAAGATAAAGAATACCAATTCTTTTATGATCCGTAGAAAATATCCAGGATTTTAATCCTCTTCCCTTCCCTTTATATTCAAGGTAACTAGGTTCTTTTCCGTTTACATCAATTGTTATTGCATCACTAGACATTATTAACCTCTTGCTGCTTATCCTTTTTTGGTTTTATTGTAAGATATAGTACAAGCCCAACAACAAAAATCAGTATTCCTGCTCCAAATATTCTGGTAAAGTTTAAGACATAAGTCTTTCCCTCGGGGTCATAACTAAAACAGAACTGAAGCATTCTGGCAACAGTAGGAATTTCTTTTCCTTCCGAAGTTTCATTAACAGCCATTTTAAAATCGAAAGGAAGAATACTATATCCTCTCGAATCAGAATATTGAGGAAAGAGATACCTGCATATCTTACCTTCTTCATTAATAAAAATAACAGCACCTGAATGAATAAACTGATCTCCTTCCCTCTTAAAATAAAATCCGGCTGCATCTGCCAGAGTTTTTATACTTGCACTATCACCAGTAAGAAATTTCCATCCATTATCAGGAAAATTCTTTTCAATAATTTTTAAATAGTTAACTTTTTTTTCTGCTGCCACCTGAGAATTTTCATTCTCATCTATGCTAAGCGTTACAATGTTGTAATCTTTTATCGGCTGAAGATCAACTCTGTTTACTACTTCTGCTATTGAACTTAATAAAGGTGAACAAATACCGGGGCATTCATAATACACAAAAGCAAATAAAGTAGTATTTGTTATGAAATCTTTTAACGGTTTCTTATTTCCTTCTTCATCATAAAATTCAAGATTTAAAGGAACCTTTTTACCGAGTTGTTCATCAATACCAATTTCAATTTTATCCTGAGCAATTCCTGAAGCAGAAACAAACAAGATTACAACAATAAAATAAATTACTGTTTTCATCTTAACCTGCCTTTCTAATACAAACTGGTCACATAACTATAAAGCAAATCCCATTCACCGGAAGACAATTTGAAAATATTACTATTGAATCCATTATTGGGAATATTGTAAGCTAATGCAGAAATCAATTTATCTTTATTCTGCATCCAGCTTTTATCTGAACTTAAAGTTATAAGAGCTTTTATTCTGTTTGAAGTAACACTCTTAAATAACATTGCTCCCTGGCTGCCTGATTCATTTACCTGGTTTGATTTCTGAATAATATCCTGGTATAACTGGCTATTCTCACTGATTAAAACATTTATTGCAGTTGCAACAGGTATTTGTGCCGGAACTTCTTTACCCTGCGATAAAGAATAAATCTGATCAAGCTGACTTAATTCACTTTCAGAATCAACAGGCGGATCGGGAACAAATGTTTCTCTTATATAATGAGTAAGTGCAATTTTATCCTGCGGAGGAAGATATTCATAAGATATCATACCTGTACCGGGAATACCCTGCTCTAATGTTGTATATATTCCGGAAATTTTTTGTCCGTTTTTCCAATTCTGTTTACTTGTAAAATCTCTTGGAGGTGGATTTAATCCTGTTGCAGCAGCTCCGCTGCCTTTTCCATCTTCACCATGACATGATGCACAAACAGTAGTATAAATTTCTTTCCCTTTTGAAATAAGTTCTGGAGTTGGTTTGCTTACCTGTATAATGTCAATTGGTGGAACTGTTCTTGGTTCAACAACCTGAAGATCGGTTACCTGTACAGTATCAGTTGCCGGGACAATGGGAATAGTCTGCCGTGCAATACTTCCCAGGTTTGAAACGAAATACAAACCAATTGCAATTATAACAACCAGGAAATAAGGATAAATTAATCCAAAAGCCTTTTCAGGATTTTTCTTTAATTCTTTTATTTTATTTATAAAATCTTCCATTATTAATGTAATGTAAAGTTTAGTCCTTTTTGTAATTTAGGATCACCAACCGGAACCAGATTATGTTTCTTAGCTTTTAATGAAAACAGAACAATTAAAAACCCGATTATGCCTACAGGAAAAACAAAATCTACCCAGCTAATAACAAAACCATGCCCGTTTGCCTGAAGATTTGGCATAGACAACCAGTAAATGTCAATGTAATGAACAATAATGATCCAGATTGACATAAACTTTAGCCTTTTTGGATTTGTTTTAGCAGGATACGATAGCAATGCTCCAAAAGGTACAATAAAATGAGTAAAAATCAATATAATGGAGAGGTACTGCCAGCCATTTTCCCATCTGTGCAAAAACCAGAAATTTTCTTCAGGGAGATTAGCATACCATATAAGCATATATTGTGAAAAAGCTATATATCCCCAGAAGCAAATAAAGGCAAAAAGAAGAGTACCTAAACTGTAATAGTGATCATTTGTTAACCTTGAACTCAGGTATCCGTTTTCTTTAAGCAAAACTACCATTAAAGTAAGAACTGCAAGTGCACCAAGTGTAGCTCCAGAGAAGTAATAAACTCCAAAGATTGTTGAGTACCAGTGTGGTTCAAGACTCATCAGCCAATCAATTGAAGTTAATGTTACTGTAATTGCAAATACGGGAATGAAAATTCCTGAAAGAACTATATTCTTTTTGGTTAATTTCTGATCGCCTGTATCATCCTGCTTTAATGAATTTCTGGTGAAGAGATAATAGAATAAAGTCCATACTCCAAAAATCACAACTACCCTAATAATAAAGAATGTTGTATTGAGATATGGAGATTTAGTTGTTAAAACCGGATCTTCTTTAACTACTTCAGTATGAGTCCAGTGAAATAATGAATGCATACTTAGAAGCAGAGGAATAGCAAATATTATAAATAAAGGAACTGAAGAAGCAACAAATTCAGATAATCTTCTGAAAGGAGTACTCCATTCTGCCCCGGTTATATATTCTAGTGCAACAAGAAATAGAGAGCCTACACCAATACTAACAAGAAACATAAAAGCTGTCAGGTAAGAATATGATGCTCTTACAGGTTCAATTAAATATCCTATAATACCAAGTATAAGTCCCGCAGCAAATAATAAATAACCAATTCTGGCAACGCTGCCGGGTAACTCTTTTCTTATGTAACCTGTATTATTCCTCGACATTTAACTGTATCTCCTTATTAACTTCCTGCAAATCATCAAGCTTAGCATTTTTAGCTCTCTGAAGTGCACGTATATAATGAACAATTGCCCAGCGTTCTTCAACTGTTGTTTGTGATTCATATGAAGGCATAATATTCTGCCCGTTAACAATAATATGATAGATCATACCATCACTGAAATCTCTTGCCCTTTGTGAATGCAATGTGGGCGGATTAGGAAATTGCCCGCGAAGCCTGCTGTCACCATCTGCAAAATTACCATGGCAGGGTGAACAGTATGTTAAATATTTTTTCTTACCTAATTCTAATACTTCTTTAGTCGGCAATAACGGATTAGGTAAAGTTTCAGTTGGAGCTGCCATACCTTTATAAGGATATGGAATAAAACCTCTTGCAACTGTACCTTCAACAGGAGTTCTCATTCCATAACTATCACTAAAGAAAGAGCTTTTCTCCTGTGGAGTAACCTTATCCTGTTCCATCATCCAGCTAAAAGGTTCAATGAATAAAACTTTATTTAAAGTAACATATGTTAACGCTGAAACTGCTATTGCAGTAACTATAAGAAAAACTATATATCTTGGCTGAAAAACTGGTATTTGTGTTTCTTCAGGATAAAATACAGAGTGAATTTTCTTTGAACCAAGTTTTGCAAAAAGTTCTTTAACTTTTTCTTCATCAAACAGAGGATCTTCAGATTCGATTACGATTCCATACTTATCACTTGATACCGCCCTCATATAATCTGTATCATGCAGAGGATGATTATTGTATGGAAGGCTTGAGAATAAAGCAATTAATCCTACAACAGTGGCAATACCTCCAAGCAATACTGTAGTTTCAAAGGTAATAGGAATAAATGCGGGAAGTGCAAAGTAAGGCTTACCACCAATTACCATAGGATAGTCAATAGACATCGTCCAGAACATGAAAAGAAGTATAAATGCTGTGGCCGAGAATCCCAGAAAAGTAGTTACATAACCTACTAATGATCTTCTTAACCCCATTGACCTGTCCATTCCATGAACAGGGTATGGAGTATTAACATCAAATTTTTTATAACCTGCTTTAGCTACTTCTTTTGCAGCATGAATAATTTCATCGGGGGTATCAAATAAAGCAGTTATACCATATAATCTGTTATTATTCAAGATGTCCTCCATGGTGAGTGGGTTGAGCATTTGGAGCAACAGCTTTTACTTCGGACATTGATACGACAGGCAGTGTTCTGGAGAAAAGAATTACCAGGGTAAAGAAAAGTCCAAAGCTTCCAAGCAGAATTCCAAGATCAACAAGTGTAGGAGTAAAATATCCCCAGCTTGATGGCAGGAAATCTCTGTGAAGTGATGAAACTATTATCACAAATCTCTCAAACCACATTCCCACATTAACAAGAATTACAATTACAAACATAGCAGGTATTGATCTTCTTATTTTCCTGAACCAGAACAACTGCGGGAATAAAACATTGCAGCTTACCATAATCCAGTATGCCCAGGCATAAGGACCGAATGCCCTGTTTACAAAAACAAAAAATTCGAAATGAACACCGCTATACCAGGCAATAAAAAATTCCATTGCATAAGCATAACCGACCATCATACCTGTAGCGAGGAGAATCTTATTCATTTTTTCAAGATGATCGATTGTAATAATCTGTTCCATATCAAAAACTTTTCTTACAAATACAAGAACAGTAACTACCATCGCAAAACCGGAGAAGATTGCGCCCGCAACAAAGTAAGGTGGAAATATTGTAGTATGCCAGCCGGGAAGTATAGATGTTGCGAAGTCAAAACTAACTATTGTATGAACAGAAAGTACAAGAGGAGTTGAAAGTCCTGCAAGTATCATATATGCTTTTTCATAATGCTGCCAGTGGCGGTTTGAATGTCTCCATCCTAAACTGAAAATTGAATAGATAGTTTTTTTAACTTTTGAAACAGTACGGTCTCTTAAAGTTGCAAAGTCAGGAATGAGTCCTACATACCAGAACAAAAGTGAAATAGTAAAATATGTACTAACAGCAAAAACGTCCCATACAAGAGGAGAAATAAAATTAACCCATAATCCATGCTGATTTGGATAAGGAACTAAGTATCCCGCGAGCCACGGTCTTCCAGTATGAATTATAGGAAATATACCTGCACACATAACTGCAAAGATTGTCATAGCTTCAGCGAATCGAGCAATACCTGTTCTCCATTTTTGTCTTAAAAGAAAAAGGATTGCAGATATTAGATACTACTTGTCCTTTTGTTAAAAAGGCACAAGAGTACGCAAAAAAACTCATTGAAGACGGATATCAAACTATAATCTATGGTGATAAAGATCATCCAGAAGTAGTTGGTATATTTGGGGCAAGTAACGAAAAGGCAATTATTATAAGTGATATTAAAGACCTAGAGAATCTTAAGCTTACAA
>Ga0079223_10000121_pt1 | contig 29722 bp, 20 predicted proteins | sample Stecom2011_FD_75072 | JGI IMG/M metagenome (GOLD analysis project Ga0079223, IMG submission 75072) | Agricultural soil microbial communities from Utah to study Nitrogen management - Steer compost 2011 | ecosystem: Environmental > Terrestrial > Soil > Agricultural land | place: USA: Utah...
CTTCCATATCCGGCACCGTATCCAATTCCAGCAGCACCTTTTCTACCGACATCTCCACTTCCGCCAGCTTTTAATCCACCGACTCCAGATAATACAGCGTCAATATCAGATGCGAATCCACCTTTTCCAAAAATATCTGCCGAGGCAACAGATTTTCCTTTAATCTGACCTGAAATTATACCCAGAACCCCTTTTTGTGTTACACGTGCACGTGGATCACCACCTCCACCTTGCATACCTCCAGCACCTTTTGATTTACTGGGTTTCAGTTTTTTCTTGTCCTGCTTAATTTCTTCCTCTTTTTTCTTTTCTTCTTCCTTTTTTTGTAAGGTCGCTGCAACATCCTCTTTCACAAGCTTCGCGACCCTTTCTTCAGGAATTTTTTCGAAGAAATCGGTGGCAACTTCGACAATTTCCCGGGTGCTCATATAGATACCAGTTATTATCGCCAGAATAATCGCAATAATCTCCATATTTCTTAATCTTGAATCTTTTTCGATTATGAAGATATCAGCTCTTTCCTTAATTCTCTGACTATATTCTGCATCTGTAAGAATTCTGCCCGGTTCATCATCATCATCGTCATCCGCCGATCTTGCAACCTGTTGGCTAACAGGTGCGACTCCGCCGCCTAAAGCAACGAGTTCCACATCAGCACCTACCGCTTCGAACTGACTCTTTAAACGCAACGCCTCATTATCATCTGCTTCTTTACGAATACAGACCGGCTTTTTTGTGATAACACTCATCACCACATTTACCGTACTTCCAGACCAGCGTGCGATTTCCTGAGCAATACGAACGGCTCGCTGAGGGTCCTCACATTTTTTGATTAGAACCTTATACTTCACAGTTACTCATCCCTTTCCATAACTGCAAAATTCATATTATTATACCCGACTTTTCCGCATGTATTCATTACCTTGAATAATACGTCAAAATCCATATTCTTATCGACCTGTACAATAATTTTTCCCTGCACAGCATTCAAAGCTCCAAGTCGAACCATTTCCTCCTCTTGGGCATAACATGATTTTAACTTGTCTTCAAGTTTACCTACACTTGGATCCGGTTCATCCTGCGGAATTTTTCTTACGTCCTCCGTAGGAACAATCGGCTGATTGTCTACCAAAATCATATCATTTGTCACAGCCAACTGTAGATTTACATCCTGTGGCTTTTTCTTTGATACCGAATTTGGAAGAATAAGATTGTCAGCATTTGTTAATATCTGTCCATCTGCAGAAAAACTTTTTAGAAGAAAGACAAGAATTATTGTCATCATATCCATCATTGAGGTAATATTCAGACTTGCATCTTTGTCTACTTTCGTATTTCCTCTACCACGCTTTTGAGCCATACCTAACTCCTCAGTTTTGCTATGGAAATGTTTGGAAATTCAGCAGCTCTTGCTTTATCCATAATCTGGACAATTTTATCGTACATTACCTCATTTTCAGCAGCAATGATTATATCATCCCCATCATCAGCATCTTTATATCGTTCTTTAATTTTCATTAAACGATTCTGTAATTCATCATACGCTGACAAAGGTTTTGATTCAAATTCCGCTGAATTTTGTACAACAACCATCCTTCTTGGATTACTTAGGACAAAAACTGTATCACCGACGTTAACCGATTCAATAGATTCGCCTTCAGAATTTGTAACCATTTCACCATCTTTTGTGTAGAGGCGGTTCATAATATTCCTGTTTTCATCACATGTATAAAGATATATGTCATATCTTTCATATATCTGCATTTCTCTTCCTGTTTTCGGATGTTTAACAGTTTTGCCTGGTTCATATTCTTCCGTAAATTCCGTCTGGTCATCTTTTGCAATATATTTGTGGTATTCACGGTAGAAAAGACTGGGCATAAAACCACCCTTTGCACCCAAAGTGACTACTGAATCAGTAATAATAGCAGTTAACAAAAGCTTATTACTTTTATCTTCAGTAGGCTGCGATTTAACGGCAGTTTTTGTCTGGGAACCGCGCTGTTCCGGTAATTTAATATCAATTACCGCAATTTTTGCGAATTCCGCCGAAACAAGAAGCATGGGAATAAGTACCACCATAAGATTCATGAATGGCTTAAAATCCATCTCCATTATTTTTTTGTCTAGTTTTCTTATTTTGTTTGCCATTTTATCTTTCTCCTGTTAAGGGCAAACCGTTACTCTTCAACCATGTTAATCAGTTTTGCTGCCTTTTCGTCCATTTCTTCAACTATTTTGTCTGATTTTCCAGCAATAATACCATGGAGCAATAACAACGGAATCGCAGCAAGCAATCCCCACAGCGTTGTTGACATAGCAACTGAAATACCAGTAGCAAGTGCCTGGGCTCTCTGAGCAGCAGGAACATTTGCAATAGCATCAAATGCTATCATCAGCCCGTAAATAGTACCCATCAGACCAACCATAGTCGCAAGGTTTGCAAGAGTAGGTATAAAATTAATATTTCGAGTTATCCTTGGCGTTTCTGTCAAGAAAACTTCGTCAACCGATTTCTGTACAGCTTTAGAACCTTTTCCTCTGTTCTGAAGTATAACTGTAACAGCTTTCGCGAGTGGTGTTTTAACAGAAGAAGCATATTTTATTGCTTTCTCATAATCACCTGATTTCAGGTATTTTGAAATACCATTCATAAAATTGTTACCACCGCTACTGCATTTAACGAACAGATAATAAAATCTTTCTACTACTAACGCCAAAGCACCAAATAATAGAAACAAAATAACCCACATTGCCATCGCACCAGGAGAGATAAATCCATCAATAATGAACTTAAATATCATTCCCATCTCACCCATCTTTAACCCCTTTCATAAAAATGAACGAATGATTGATAAAAAATGTTACACATATTTATTAAAATAGTTATAGCCCAGCTAGAAAACTCCTTTCTTTTCATATACCGACTTGTTCCTTTAAATTTTTAATCTTTTCCTCTTCAAGAACTATGTTACGTTTTGCATCAGTTTCAATTCTATTTAACTGCTTAATTTTTTCTTCAACCGGAATATCCAAATTCATAATGTTTTGTATTCTTCTCATACTATTATCAAGTTCTTCATCCCTAACACCACCTGTTGCGGCTAATTCTCCAGCTTCTGAACTTCCAGCCTGAGCTACAGTTTGTGTCTGCTTTTCAGGTACCCATTCAGTAATTTGTATATTAAGAACCTCTGAAGAAGGATTTATTTCTCTTATTCTTTCTTTCAGTTTTTCGATCCATTCACTTTGGGCTATCCCAAGACTCTGCGCTACTCTCAGCCCTTCTTCATATTTTGGTAAAGCAGCATCCATTGCTTCCAGACGTTTTTCCTCAAGGAGTTCCCGATAAGCCATTTCTTCTTCCTCAGAAAGCCCTCTTGGTATAGGAGCACTGGCAAACTCTACACCCACCTGCTCCATAATATAACCTCTTCTATATAGCATTTCCATAAATCTATCAATCGATTTCTCTATATATTCTCCTTTTATATTCTGAGTGTGTGCCCAATCGATATTTTTATAAAAATACTCTTGTGCTTTTTCATAATATTTATCCAGACTTGAAAGGATTCTAATTTTTGATGCAATTTTTTGTTCTGCTGATCCAAATAAAGTTTGATTGTCCACAGCGTCTGCCATATCTACAAATCCCATACCGATCATGTGTGTTGCGCGCATAGTCCATTCAGCAACTCCCAATTCGATAGCTTTTGCGAACTGTTTGGCTGGTTCTTCAAGAGCTTTAGTTTTATCTTTAATAAGATTTTTCATCGCTTTTTCGCTCTTTGAAACCAACTGAACTTTTTCAAACTCCTTATATCTTATTTCACCAATTTTAAAATATGACTTTGCAAGTGATGAAATATCTATATCAGCTTCCTTGCTAAACTTCTCGTACACAGATACTGCCATTGAATAATTCTTTTCTGCATCGTTAAATTTTTCCAGTTTAAAAAATGCATCACCGGCTTTAACTAGAGCCTGTACCTGTTTGTATCGGTCCGTGGGAAATTTTTCTGCATATTCTGAAAAAACGTTTGCCATATCTTCATTTTGTCCCATGTTTTCATAACACAAACCAATTGAGAAAAATGCTTCAGCAGAATACTCCGATTCAGGAAAACGCTTTGCCAATATATCATAAACATTTATGGCTTCACTATATAGCTTTCCCTTTTCAAAAATTAAACCTGCATTGTATAATGCCATCGGTGTTTTAGGATCGTTTGCATACCTTTCGTAAATCATCTCAAACATCTTACCTGCCATATCAAACTGTTCGAGCTTTTGATAGCATTCACTTGCAGATGATAAACTTGGTATTGCGAATTCAGCTTTTGTTATGTTATTTGCAGCGATCTGGTAAACCTGTGCAGCTCTATCATATTGGTTGTTTGTTTTATAATTATCAGCAGCCCGCATATATGATCTTTCCCGTAAATTTGACTTCGGGAATTTTACCGCCAGTTCTTCAAAAACACTTGCAGCCAATTCGTAATTCTTCTGTTTTTCGTGACTGACTCCTGCTTCAAACCATCCACGATCAGCAACCTTACTTGTTGGAAACTCATTGTAAATTGACTTAAACAATTCTGCTGCACCTGAATTATCACCATCTTCTCTTACTTTTTCTGCTCTTTTATAGATCGCACCCGCTGCAAGATCCAATACTTCCGTATACCCTTCGCTGCCAGACTCCTGTCTTGACAATAGTATACGGTAAATTCCCATTGCCATATCGTATTGACCTGAGCTAGTATAACTATTTGCCAGCATTCTCATAGACTTGTCATAGACTTTGGACTGCTGATAATTTTCACTAATTTCTTTAAACACACGAATTGCATTATCGTAAGATTTAGCAGCATAATGAATATTTCCTGCCAGATACAAAACCTCGGCACTATTTGAACTATTTGGGAATTTAGTCCTGAATTTTTCTGTGTATTCAAGCATTTTTTGCGTTTCAGGAAGATTATAAGCTTTTTCATCTGTTACACCTTCTCTTGCCATAGCTTTTTTTCTCGCATTATCCAGTGCAACAATAACATTATATCCGGCATCCTCCTGTGATATAACTGTAGGTTTATCTGCCTGCTTTTTCAATTTTTCTACTTCGTCATGATCCATCCCAAGCGTATCAATTTCTGCTTTGAATTCCGGGAAAGTACTTAAATCTGCCATGGCAACATAATCATAATTTTCAGCAGCTTTTTCATAATTTGCCAAAGAATTATATATTTCTGCAATATTATATCTGAATTCATATACTTTCCATTTATCATCCGGGAAACGCCTAAAATACTCTTCATAACGGCTCATAGCCTTTTCATAAGCCGATTTGTCTTTTGTTTTTTGAGCCAGAGCATGAAAATACACCGCAATATGCCCTAAAGCCCTTCTAATTTCACCCTGAGCTTTTTCAATTGCCGCTGCATTTCCTTTATTAACTTTAAACCATTCCCCGCTGTCTCCATAATCATCAACAAGATGGACTCTTTCTTCATTTGCCTTCTCATGCTCTTTTTTAATTACAAAACACTCTATTAATGCCATTCTTGCTTCGGGAGCATCTTTATAATATGGAAATTTTTCCAACGCAGTTGAAAGAGCATGTATAGCTGCATCAAATTGTCCATGCACCCTGTTTTTCATTCCTATAGTATACATAACAAGCGGCTCATAAGACTTTTTCCCAACTTTCTTGAAAAACCTGGTAGCAGCTTTGGCACCATCATTACCCATATCAGAAAATGAGACTGCCATAAATTCAACTGCCATATCCCTGAATTCTTTTTTCGGATAAAGTCCAGCATCGCACTTATCAATATAAGTATAAAATAAGTTAACCGCTTTATCTAAATCGCCCATGTTATAGTATATTTCTGCTTTTCTGTAATGAACCATCTCCCATGCAGAAACATCAACTTCATTTTCTTTTATTTTTTCCAGATGCTTGATTGCACAAACATGATCATGTTCCATATAACATAAATCGGATAGTCTGAAATGTGCTCCGGAAGCCCTTGGACTTTGCGGATATTTTTCAACAACCTGTGTAAATTTTTCTTTTGTTTTATCAAAATCTCCCATTAGCAGGTATATTGTACCCATCTGATAATAAGCTTCACTCAACTTGTGAAAATCAGGATATTCAGCTTCTAACCTTTCATACATTTGCAATGATTTTGAATAGTCTGGCAATGGATTGACAGGTTCCGGTCCTACCGGATTTCTTTCATATTCATCCATCCTTTTTTCATAATCCTGACGAGCCATAATATAATTGTCTCTTCCCTGATCGTAATATAAACTTGCCAGTGTATAAATAATATCGGCACATCTGCTGGATTTTTTTGCAGCGCAGTTTTCAAGAAGATTCTCATATCTTGAAGCAATTGCAGCTAAATCGCGGCTCTCTGGTTTTGTTTTATCCAACTGTTGCTTAGCCTGGTTTTGCAGTGACTGCCTTTTTCTTTGCAATTCTTCAATTTTTTTCCGAATTTCTTCTTTCTTTTTATCTTCTTTTGCATATACAGAGCTGACTGATATTATAAATATCATAGTCAAAACTGCCATCAACAACCTTAATAGAAACGAATTTTTACGCATCTGTAATTTCTCCTTTTATTAACAAAAAACCTTTTTATTCTTCAATTTCTTCGAGCTCTTGCTGTAATTTATCCAGCTCTTCGTCAATTTCCTTGTTCTGCTCTAATGTTTTTTGCTGAATTTCAACCTGTTTTCTGGAATTAACTATACGTGTAGCCTTTGCCAATGCGTATTCAGCATCAGATATGATTTCTTCTTTCCTTTTGAAAAACCTTTTATGTGATTTGGCATCCATAGTATACTGGAAAAAGTCTTTTGATTCCTTATCGAATTCCTTAAATTCTTTCTGCAATTCAGGTCTTTCTTCTAATGTTTTGTTTGTCGGTTTTCTTAGTGCATTCCTTTTTATTTTTTCTGCAGTAGGCAAGAACTTAGCAGTATAATCCATAAATTGTGCTTCTCTCTGCGCCAAATCTTCGTCTGTAACATAACTTCCTTTACATGCATCTAAACATGATTGTAACGTTTTAATAGCTTCTTGGTATTGCCTCAGAAGCATAAGCGCATATCCTTTTAACAAGTAAGATTCCGGTACAAGTGGAGATTTTGAATGGTTTGCCATTAACCGATCCACTGTCTGAATTGTAATTTTAGGCTGGTTTACCTTTATCCATGCCCACGCAGTTCCTAACAATGCCTCATCCCCATAAGTTGATCCTTCGGGAACTCGCTGATATGCTTCAACTGCCAATCTGAGTTTATCACCCATTTCATAATATAAATGACCCAGTTTTGTATTAGCAGCATCCTGTAAAAGTTGATCCGAAACATCCTGAGTCGTATCCTCCACAATGTTCAATAGATTTTGGATCGCTGACTGATCTTTGGAATTCTCAATATTAATTATTGAAAGAGTATATTGAGCATACAAATACGATGGTTCTCCCGGCCCGATACTGCTCAACAGCTGTTCTCCCACATTGTAGTTTTTACGCAGGAAATGTATTTCAGCAGCAAGATAATCGGCATCTGTACGAATATCACTATCTGGATACAAGTTAGTTATGAAGGCATGATTTTTAAGTGCATCATCATATTTACCTTCTCTATAATCAAGGTTCTGTAAACCATAAATATATTTCGATCTCATATCCGAAGTAGTGTACTCGTCAAGAGCCTGTTTATATACATCGCGGGCAATGTCGTTCATATATAGAAAACGGTAACTATTACCCATATACCATGTAGCTTTATCATTAAGATGAAAATTAGGAAACAGAGACAGAACTTTTCCAAAAGCAAATGATGCTTCCCAGTATTTACCTGCAAGATACAGCCTCATTGCTTCATTATATGCATCCATAGGTGCCAGTATCAGCTTATCATATAATCTCTTTGATTCTCTTTGCTCTCTAGTTGGGCCAAAATCTGTTGAGAGCTTCATTGCTATAGTCATTCCTCTCTCATCCCGTTTATCCCCTCCGTCCAAAAGCGTTTCAATAAAACTATAGCCAAGATGAAGGTCAAAGTTCAGATAATTAATCATTTCCGGAAGAGGATATAAAAGGTTATAGTTAAAACCGAGATAAGGAATGTTATTATTTGTCCAACCTGCTTTCAACCAGATTTGGGGAATAAACATGTATTTTACATGTACCCCTATACGATATGCTTCAGTTATTTCACCCATGATGTTTCCAAGGGAATCTCTGGATTTAAACATGTCCTTATAATCTTTCCATTTAGCAAACAATCCCCCTAAAGCATTATCAATCAAGAACTCTACATCACCTACAAGATTATCATTCAAAGCAGAATATCTTATACCGGCTCTTATACGGTTTATAGTTACTTCAGAAACATCGGCACCTTTCCATTTTATCTGAGTAGGAAGAACATCCTGAACACAGAGACTAAAACCGACATCCCCAAAGCGATAGTGATCCAGTGGGTTAACATATACACCCAAATCAACTCCTGGAACATGAGAGCATGCTATCTCATCGCCAAACTGATTCTGTATTCTAAGTTTTACATTAGTTCCTAACATCAACCATGGCAGAACCCTTACTCCATAATTTCCAATGATCCAGATATCCTGGAAACTGACATTTCCAGAAGGAATGACATTTGAATAATCACCAAATTTTGTTTTTTGTACTGACCCTCTTGAAAATAACAGTGTGAGTCCAACTGTGTGATTACGACGAACAGGAAGCAACGCACCAATGTGTTGATATCCAAGAGATTTGTTTCCTATTCCCCAACGATATAAACCCAAAAGATCAACATGTAATTGATTGACCTTATACAGTAAAGCCGGATTAACCAGCGCTGAAGACCAGTCTGTCAGATCCTGAGAAAAATCAGACTGGAAATAAGGTGCATCATAGCCCCCTCCATTACTGCCAAATACATTAAATCCGGCTCCAGCCATCAGCAACATTACATAACATAAACCGACTTTAATTGATCTGGAAACAGAATGATACCTCACGCGATACCAACCTTCTTTAAGTTTTTAATTAAGCGGTACAACTTCAACCCGCCTGTTTTTTGCACGTCCTTCTGCTGTTGTATTTGGGGCTACAGGACGCTGTTCACCATAACCTCTTGCAACAACTCTATCTTCAGAAATACCCCTCAAAACAAGATAACTTCTAACAGCTTTTGCTCTATCATAAGATAATGCTAAATTATAATCATCTGAACCCTGATCATCAGTATGCCCTCCAATTTCAATTTTCAAATTCGGATAAGCTTCAAGACTATTATATACCTGTTCTAAGACATAATAAGATTCTTCGAGCAATTCCGCACTGGCAGTTTTAAAATTAACACCGCGTAAAACCAACGTTTGTTTAATTTCCTGAGGTTTTTCATCAGGGCAACCATCATCATCCTTGTAACCGTTAACTGTTTCCGGATTATTAGGACATGCATCTGCAATATCAGGAATACCATCTTTATCATTATCCAGATCAGGACATCCATCAGAGTCCTGGAAACCATCCCGATCTTCAGGGTCATCAGGACATTGGTCCTGAGAATCATAAATACCATCCTGGTCATTATCATAATCAGGACAACCGTCTATATCTTCGAAACCATCTTTATCCTCTGGATCGTTGGGACATTGATCTACATCGTCCGGTATTCCATCTCCGTCCTTATCTGTATCAAATACTTTTATCATTTGCTTAGTAATCAAACCAATATCAGTTCCATTTTCTCCAGTACCCTTACAGGGAGAAACTGCTTTGACAAAGTAATTATACTCCGGATGTGCTGGTGAAATAAAGACAGGTTCTTTAGAAATATTACTTTGATGAACCACAGCTCCACCGTTAAAAGGAAGCCTGTTTTTAAAGATATTGTTGTTTATTATTCTGGTTTTTCGAGAACCCGGTGATACAAAAATTCCATACTGTTTATTACCCATAAGAATGTTATTTCGTACAAGGACTTCACTTCTGCTGGCACAGAAAATTCCACAATACCCATTTTCTAAAATAACATTATGTGCAATACTAGTTCTTGTTCCTCGTGTAGACTCGAGAAAAATTCCGGTCCATTCATTACGGTAAATTACATTATTATTAATATCAGGCAAAGAAATCAGTGCATGAATACCAGCACCTTTATTATCAACAATAAGGTTTCGCTCTATCACAGGCCTGGTATTCTTACATAGGATACCAGTTGTCCCATTGCGGACTGTGAAATTGGTAATTACAGCACCATCAGCACCAATCACACATGGAGCATTTCTCCTTCCATCAATAATGGTATTTACCATATCCTGGCCTTGAAGGACAACACCATCTACTAAAGCGATGTTTTCATAGTAGACGCCTTTGCTGACATACACGGTATCTCCTTCATCTGCCTCTCCCAATGCAGCATAGATTGTAGGGAAATCATGAGGCACAATTATCTTCCTGCCTGCATATACACTACAGGCAATGATAATCAGGATACACGTGACACGAATTGTAAAAATATTTTTCCGTGTGTTCATAACCGGGTTTTTGTTTTTTAAGGGCTTAAATTAAAAATGAATAAGCAGATAGAGAATAACCCCAATCGCAAATTCCAGAGGGAATGATTCGAAACATACACATATTTTTCATTGTCAAACTCTCCCCCCCCCTGGTCTGCACTGAAAGGTACATCTCAGGATCTCTTCTAAAAAAGTTTATACACAAAACAAACGCAAGTGTTTTTTTGACCAAACAAACAATATTGAGTATCAATTACCGCTTTTCTCCAAACAATGCACGATAATGCACCATATTGTATCTTTCTTGGAAGATTGTCTCCGGAATATTTGAATTCGGAACAACCCTTTATATAAGTATTGTTGTAAACTAACATTTATCACTTCAGGAAAACAATAAAATGTACACAATATTCTATAAAAAAATACTTTTTGCTCTTTTTTTTCTCATTTTTGTCTGTTTTAGTCATGTTTCAGGCTTTGGAAAAAACAAGGTACAATATAATGAATTTTCCTGGAAATATCTATCTTCACCTCATTTTAATATCTATCACCATCAAAACCAAGGTATTCTTCCCGAAATTAGTTTCCAATACCTTAAAAAAGTCTACAGAAATCTGTCCAATCGTTTTAATTTCTCCCATAAGCAGCCAATACCCCTGATAATATACGGAAATACCAACTACTTTGCCCAAACAAATATTATAACAGAGATTTTACCTGAAGGTGTTGGCGGATTTACTGAAATTTTTAAAAACAGAATTGCTGTACCTTTTAACGGCTCTTACTCTGAATTCAAGCACGTATTACACCATGAATTGGTACATGCTTTTATATTCGGGATCATTTCAGAACAATCAGGAAATATCCTTTTCAGTAATATTCAGATTCCTTTGTGGTTTAATGAAGGGTTAGCCGAGTATCTGTCTACTGGCTGGGACACAGAAGCAGATATGTTTTTAATAGATCGTATTATACATTCAAATGTACCTTTGCCTGGTCCTGAACTAAACGGATATATGGCATATAAAGGGGGACAATCTTTTCTTTTCTTTTTAGAAACCAGTAGAGGTGAAACCGCCTTTTCCAGATTGCTTCAAGAATTGAAATCAACACGGAATATCGAATCTGTATTTGAAAAAGTTTACAAGAAATCTATCCAGGAACTTGGGACAGAATGGATTCAGCAGCTAAAGCGCCTTTACTGGCCAGAAACAGGGATACGTATTAACCCGGAGGAGAATGCTGTTCAACTCACATCACACCTGAAATCAAAAAACAATTTTAATTTGCAACCCAGGATTTCTCCTGATGGTTCCAAAATAGCATTTTTCAGTGACAAAAAAGATTTTACAAAAATTCTTATCTCCGACCGCAAGGGAAAAATCATTCAGGAAATAAGCCAAAATGGTTACGGTGGATATTTTGAATCTTTCCATCCCTTTCGAAGCGGCATGTGTTGGTCACCAGACGGAAACTATCTTGCATTTGTAACCAAAGCCGACGGCTCAGATCAAATCCGGATTGTAGATGTTAAACAAAAAAAACTACACAGAAAAATTATCCTACATCTCAATAACATTTCCAATCCCGACTGGTCTCCTGATAAAAATCACATTGTTTTTACTGGTATAGATAAAGGGTACAATGATATTTACATCTATAATATTGTGACTGACTCTCTACGACGTTTAACTGAAACACCTGTTTTTGAATCAAATCCCAGATTTTCTCCAGACGGCAATAAAATAGTCTTCTCAGTTCAGGATACAATTCAATCAGACAAATCCGGTATCAACGCGTATGGATCAAACTCATCTGATCTCGCGATTATTGATTTGAATTCAGGAGAATTTGAATTGATTACGAATACTGTCTGGAATGAAAAGCAACCTGGTTATTCCTCTGACGGAAAGCATATTATTTTTACATCAGACCGCAATGGCATTGACAATATCTATATTGCACCAGTGGATTCGATTCACCACTTTTCGCCACTTACAAATTATATTGGTGGATGTTCAAACCCAGACTGGTCTTTCGACAAAAACACTGTTGTGTTTTCACTTTTTCAAAATCAAGGCTGGGATATCTGGTTCATTGAAAACCCTCTTGACAATTTATTAGGCGACACAATAGCACATACACAATGGATCAAAGCATCACTGGATACTTCCATTTCATTTTTCCAGAAAGCCAGGAAATCACCATCAGATTCGTCTGCTGTTGCTGAAGACAGCATTGTAACTGTTGGCAGCAGGAAAATCCTATCAAGCGACACATCGGAATTAATTTCCAGTACTGACTCTGCAGATTCAACATTAAAATTTGATATCAACTCTCATCAAACAGAATCAATTTCCAGTGGATCAGAAAATTTCAACACAACTACTTCCGATATGGAAAACGAGTCTTTTTCCAAAAATAATTTTAATGCTGATTCATCTTTCATAACACCAAACCCGTTACCTTATCGGCTTAAATTTACGCCTGATCTTATATCGGTCGGAGTGGGAATAAGCACTTACTATAGTCCGGCTGGTCAGGCATTAATAGCTTTTAGTGATATCATGGGTGACCATAGGATCACTTTTGCCGGAGATATTCAAGGGAATTTCAAAGATTATGTCCATCTGTTTTCATCTTACGAATACCTCCGTAAAAGAATTGATTTTCTTTTTGGTGGTTACTTTAGCAGAGATTACTCATTTGAAAGTATTTATGGCGACAAGCTTTTTCATGATACAGAAATGGGTGTATTTCTACACGCAAAGTATCCTTTTTCCCTAAATTCCCGTATTAGTTTTGAATTGTATTCAAGACACATTAAAAGAATATCCCAGGACAGTTCAAAGCAAAGAATAGAATCTACTGCACTTCTTCCTTCTCTTAAATATTCCTTCGACAATATCCTTTGGGGAATTACAGGTCCCCTTAATGGATTAAGGGCCAATGCCAAACTGATATTGTCACCACCTTTTGATTTTGTCGACTTGCCTTTTGTCTCAATTGATACTGATATTCGTGGATATTTGCATCTATTCAAGAAATTCGTATGGGCTAACCGCATCTTTCTTGGAGCAAGTTTTCCTTTAAGTAACAATTCCCCGGCACGCCGTTTTCTTCTTGGTGGTAATGAAAACTGGTTATTTTATCAGGTTAATACAGATGAGTATGATAAAAATGTACAAAACACATTTTATTCTGATTTTGCCTCACCTCTGAGGGGCTGGAACTATCTTGATATAACAGGAACAAGGGTTGCACTTATTAACTCTGAATTCCGATTTCCATTTATAAAAGAGTTTTCAATTGCCTGGCCACTCCCTTTTGCAATAAGATATGTCAATGGTGCCATATTTGTTGATATCGGAAACGCCTGGGATTCTGAAGACTGCAAACCCGATTTTCCATTACCCCAAAAAATATATGGTGGTTTCGGATTTGGTATGCGTGCAAATCTTGGCATATTCATTCTTCGGTTTGATCGCGGCTGGCCAACAGACTGGGTAAATTTTATAGGGACACCTGTTAATTATTTCAGTCTTGGAGCTGATTTTTAATCAGAAATAATTTCCTGGCGATCTTTAACCTAAATCAAACGGTTCCTTTACGCAATCTGCTTCGCGGACACTGGCATAAAGCTTTGATTTGAAAACCATAAGAAACGGATAGACAACCGATAGTTGTTGGAAAACGATTACGATAACGATTGTAGTTTTTTTTCTTCATTCACCATTCATAATTCACAATTCACCATTATCTTATGACCTTCACAGCCATAAAACCCTTTCTGCGGTAGTGCCGCTCATCGGTAAACAATCGTCTTCATTCAGATTATCAAGTAAACATAAGACCGCGAACGGTGGCATAGCTCATTAATAATCGCTCACATTCGAACCGGATTACCTGGAATTACAATGAAATGTCAACATGCCAAAAGATGATCCCATAAAGAGATAATATCAGCATATTTTATCTGAATTATCATCCCAATGTCGAGTTAACAAGACAATCATGAATTTTCATCAGCCAAAAGCCAGATTTCTACTATTCCCATTCAATAGTTGCAGGTGGCTTGTGTGTAATATCATAAAAGACATCTCCAATACCTTTTATACCTGATATCTGTTTTACAATTGTGTTAATTGTTTTCTGCTGCAAAGGCATAAATTGTGCTGTCATAGCTTCCTGTGACATTACAGGCCTTAAAACCACACATTCATCACCAGCTTCATTTATAATAGGGAGCAATACGACAGGCATCTGCCATACTGTTCTATATTCACCCGATTTAAGTAATAAATCAGTAACAATTTTATCCACTGCCCGAAGTTTATCAAGGCGCTGCTGAGTCAAGTATTTTTTTGTAGCAGTATAAACTGAATTACCAGTTTTTAATCCATATACAACACGATTGATCCCACCAACTGTATTTGTAATCATTGTTGAAAGTTTTTCCAGATGTTCCCAATTACATTTTCCAGTAATAAGCACAGGATGTGCAAACGTCCTTTCATCCCCCTGAACGCCTACACTCCGAACCGGTAATACTGTTGCATTATAGCCACTGTTTCTGATACAGGAATCCAGAATTTTCTGTTCAGATTTTGAAAAACCAATTTTTTCGTTACCATCCGAGCATAATACGCGCACACCCAATCCTGGTCCTGGAAACGGGTGACGCCATATAAGTTCATCCGGAATACCCAATACTTTCCCCAACTCCCTTACCTCGTCCTTGTACAACTGGGATAAAGGCTCAATCACCTTTCCTTCTTTAATCAATTCAAGAACAAGATCTATCCTGTTATGATGTGTTTTAATACGATCAGCGTGCTGTGTACCCGCACTTTCTATTGTGTCGGGATAAATAGTCCCTTGTGCAAGAATCCACTCTTTTGCATTTAATTTGAGTTCAGAAAACACCTTTTCTTTAATAGAAAGAAACATGTTGCCAATTATGTTTCTTTTTTGTTCCGGATCAATTATTTCTTTTAATGCTGATATAAATTCCCCGGAAGCATCATATACCACAAGGTTGTTATATCCATTATCTGTCATAAATTTTTTGATTGCTTCTGATTCCTGATATCTCATCAACCCGTTATCAATGTGTAAGCCAAGTACATTTTCACTTCCCAAAGCCCTGTTCAACAGAGTAAACGCTACAGTAGAATCAACACCTCCTGAAACAAGTAAAAACACCTTTTTGTTTTTACATGTCAACCGTACTTCATTTATGATTTCCTCCAGATATGCCTTACTATTCCAATTACGATCACATTCACATATATCCAGAAAATTGCCAAGGACAGTCATGCCACATGGAGTATCTGTAACTTCAGGATGAAACTGGAGCCCAAAGAATTTTTTCTGAGAATTTTGTACTGCAGCAAATGGACAATTTGAAGTTGTACCGACGACTTCAAATCCATCCGGCAGTTTATCTATTGAATCACCATGACTCATCCATATCTGTTCTTTCATTTTTAAACCGTTCAGAATTTGCGATTGTGCCTTTATATGCATAATTGCTTTTCCATATTCTCTTGAATTAGCCTTACTTATAGATCCACCAAGTACCTTTGCCAACAATTGGTGCCCGTAACATAAACCTAAAACCGGTACATTCAGATTTAATATTTCCAAATCAAAACACGGATTTTTTTTATCAAGAACACTCCATGGAGAACCAGAAAGTACAATACCTCGATAGTTTATTAATTCTGAAGATAAGACATTACATGGTACAATTTCAGAGTAAACCCCAAGTCTGCGGATCCTGTTTGCAATCAAATGTGCATACTGACCACCAAAATCCAGTACTGCAATTTTATCAATACAATTTTTGACCATTAAAATTCCTTTTTTGTGGACATTTAGAATGCTCTTGCTTTATAAAACTATTTTTATTGCCAAAATTAGAATAAGGTTCTATATTTCAATTTTGAGATATTATCCAAACAAGGAGTAGCAGTACTGTGAACGATCAAAACACTCGACACCCATTTAAGAATTTTTTTATAAAAAGGTCCATACAGTTTAAAATTACAGGTCAGATCCTTTTAACATTTTTAATATCAGCACTACTGACTCTTACTTTCTTTATATGCCTATATAACTCTGTATCAAAAAAAGGCAGTTTTTATTATATGAGTAATGATATTATGCAGGACCTTCAACTTAAAAGTATGTTAGGCATTATCCTTCCCCCAATAATTACAGTAGAACTCATCGCAATAATAATTTCTTTTGGAATAGGTCTCTATTCTTCCAGAAAAATTGCCGTTCCTATTTATAAAATTGAAAAATGGGCGGCAAGACTTAAAAATGGGAAGCTCAATACCACACTTGCATTTCGTGAGGAAAACAGTTTTAAAGAACTGACAATTCAATGTAATGGGGTGACTGAGTTTTATCGTAAAATTTTCAGTAAAATTCGTGATCACAATAATAATATTACCCAAAAACCAAATGATCCCTCAGTTATTATGACACATACACATGCAATTGAACAGTTACTTACTAAAATTGAACTGCCATGTTCAGACCCCGATTTTTGCAAGTCTCTCGAATAGTTCTTTTGCTTCTTTTCCTAATTTTTCAGGTGTTTTCACATGAACCTGAATCAACTGATCCCCAACCTTGCTTCCATGCAGTGAAGGCAATCCTTTGCCCTTTAATCGAAAAATTTTATCAGTCTGTGTACCTGACGGTATTTTCAGGTTAACTTTACCATTTATTGTAGCTACAGTTTTTGATGTTCCCAGTGCAGCTTCAGAAAAACTGATATCGATTTCACATAACAGATCAATCCCATGACGTTTAAAGAAATCATGTGGAGTTTCTTGAATCAAGACTATCAAATCACCTGAAGAACCTCCATTTCTGCCAGCATCTCCTTTTCCTGGAACATTAATATAATTCCCTTCGGATACCCCTGCCGGGATTTCAACACTAACAGTAGTATCTGAAGATTCCAAACCAGTACCACCACATTTGCTGCAAACATCTGCAACAACATATCCTTCACCACGACATACAGGACAAACACTTTCCTGTATCACCTGTCCGAAAAATGATGTAGCGACCTGTCTTATACGCCCGGATCCATTACATTTAGAACAAACATTACGTTTTCCACTTTTTGAACCTGTACCGCCACATTTATTGCAACGATCTTTTCGCCGCACTTTCAAGGTTTTTTTTGTTCCACTCGCAATTTCTTCCAGAGTAAGCGGGAGTCGAATCTGCAGATCGTTTCCCCGAAAACCTTTTGCGCCTCCAGTTCTTCTACTACGGCTATTACCCCATCCGAACAGATCAGAAAAAACAGAATCTCCTCCAAAATCATTCATGAACGCACGAAGTGCATCAGAAATATCAAAACCGCCAAAACCGCCAAAACCACTGGGTCCTCCACCACCCTGCTGAAATGCGGCATGCCCGAATTGGTCATACTGTGCTCTTTTCTGAGGATCTTTTAATATCTCATAAGCCTCAGTAGCTTCCTTGAATTTGTTTTCTGCATCTTTATCACCCGGATTTTTATCGGGATGATATTTGATAGCCAGTTTTCGATATGCTTTTTTAATCTCATCTTCACTGGCATTTTTCGAAATACCTAAAATCTCATAATAATCTGTTTTAGTCATCTAAATTATTGATCTCCATCATTTTTCGATTCTTCATTCGAACATTCAGAATTACCACTTGATACAATTACCTTTGCGTGTTTAATTACTTTCCCTTTAAGACGATACCCCTTTTCATATATTTCTCCAATATGTCCTTCAGGTATAGTTTCATGAGGCATTTTCATCAGAGCATCATGATCTTTGGGGTCGAATTCATCTCCAGGCTCTGCAAAAGACTCCAATCCATTATTGGATAAAACTGTAATAAACTTATTAAAAATTAATTTAATGCCATCGAAAAAACTTTGATAATTTGAATTTGCTTCACCACTTTTCAGTGCCCGTTCAAAATTTTCCCTGACATCTACCAGTTCAAGTATCAGTTTTTCATTAGCAGAATCAACCAGCCGTTCATAATCCCGGATTGTACGTTTTTTAAAATTATCAAATTCAGCCATTAAACGCAAATATCGGTTATTCATTGAATCCAGTTGTTCTTTCAGATCTTCAGCCGTGTCAACCTGCGATTCCTTCTGCTCCGCTTTTTCAGCTTTCATTTCAGTTTCTTCTTCCTGAGCAGTCTCTATATTATCTTTAGTTTCAGATTCTTCTTTTTTTTTAACATTTACATCTTCCCGAAGTTCTTCATTGTCAACTGACTTACACTCTTTCTTTTCGTTCTTTATATCAGAATGTTTTTTGTTTTTATAAGTCATGCTTCATCCTTTATGAATATATTAACAATAATTTTTTCCCAACGGAAGCATTCAATATAGTTTATTCACCTCTATGAATGCAGTTCTCCTATAACTTTTGCGGTATACTCAACAACTGAAATCAAATATGGATATGGCATTCGTTTTGGTCCTATTACTCCGAGACTCCCAACCATGGATCCGATATTATAATTGGTTTTAATAATGCTGAATGATTGTAATTGTCCTTTATGATTTTCACCTCCAATGGTAATAACAATACCTGTTTTATCATGAGATGTATCAAATAAGTGCATTAACAGCTTTTTCTCTTCCAAAATTTCTATAACCGCACCGATCCTGTCCTTACTAAAAAACTCAGGCTGTAATAACACATTTGTTTTCCCTTCCAGGAATACCTGGCTTTTTTCACCTGCTTCAAAAAGCTTTTTAATGGAAGGAACCAGCAATCTTACGACACCTAACTCCAAGTTACCAACATCTGTGAAATTAGTTTCATCTGCATCGCACATCTGCTGAATAGTTTTACCTTTAAATTTTGTAGTTAGAATTCTACATGCATATTCAAGGCATTCCACTGGCAATTGAGTGTGAAACTCAATTACCATATTTTTGACAAAACCGGATTCTAATGCAATTGTTAGCAGAAAACGCTGAGATTCAATAGGAAAAACATATAACTGACTAAGTTTGCCGTTACACAATTTAGGCGCCAGAATAACACCAAGCTGATTTGTAACCCGTCCCAGTGCTGAAGAAGCAGCTTCAAGCAACAAATGCAGATCAGCCTGATCAGCTGTTACCAAAGCACTGCGGATTTGATTTTTAACATCTGGAGGAAGCCCCGTATATTTCATCAATCGATCGACATAATAGCGATAACCCTTGTCGGTAGGGATTCTCCCTGCAGATGTGTGTGGTTGTGTTATGAAACCACGCTCCTCCAAATCGAACATTACATTTCTTATTGAAGCAGGCGAGAGGTCAAACCCTTTCAATTTTGAGATATATCTTGAACTTGTAGGTGCAGCACTTAATACAAAATTATGTATAATTGCTTCGAGTACCCGATGTTCACGTTCTGTCAATATTTCCGGCTGCATATTTTATTCCTGGATGGAAGCCATAGGGGACCAGTTTCCCCTATGGCAACAATACGGAAATGACAGATGGATATTACATCATACCCATTCCGCCCATACCACCCATTCCGCCCATACCACCCATATCAGGAGCAGCAGGTACATCTTTTTCAGCTTTGGGCTTTTCGGAAACCACACATTCTGTTGTCAGTATCAATCCACTGATACTTGCAGCATTTTCCAGTGCTGTTCGAGTTACTTTTGTAGGATCAATGATTCCAGCTTCCAACAGATCCTCATACTTGTTTACATAAGCATTGTAACCGTATGCGCCTTTTCCATTTTTAACTTCATTTGCAATGACAGAAGCTTCAAGCCCTGCATTTGATACAATCATTCTCAGTGGTTCTTCAATAGCACGTCTGATTATTTCTGTGCCTAACTTTTCGTCTCCGTCTAATTTCAGAGAATCGAAAGCTTTTGATGCACGAATCAAAGCTACTCCACCTCCTGCAACAATGCCTTCTTCAACTGCTGCACGAGTTGCATGAAGAGCGTCTTCAACACGGGCCTTCTTTTCTTTCATTTCAGTTTCTGTTGCCGCACCAATATTTACAACAGCAACTCCGCCTGCCAGTTTTGCCAGACGTTCCTGAAGTTTTTCGCGATCATAATCTGAAGTAGTTTCTTCAATCTGTTTGCGAATTTGATTAACACGTCCCTTTATATCGGCTGCTTTGCCGGCACCTTCAACAATTGTAGTATTTTCCTTGTCGATTACAATCCGTTTTGCCTTCCCAAGCGAATCAACAGTTGTATTCTCAAGTTTAAATCCAGCCTCTTCTGCGATAACGATTCCACCAGTTAAAACTGCAATATCTTCAAGCATCGCTTTTCTGCGATCACCAAAACCCGGAGCTTTCACAGTTGCTATTTTTAGTGTACCACGGAGTTTATTTACAACCAGAGTTGCCAATGCTTCACCTTCAACATCTTCAGCAATAATAAGAAGCTGTTTTCCCATCTGCGCTACTTTTTCGAGCAAGGGAAGCAGATCTTTCATTGCACTGATTTTTTTGTCATGAATTAAAATCAGAGGTTCGTCGAGAACACATTCCATAGTTTCGGAATTTGTAACAAAATAGGGTGAAAGGTAGCCACGATCAAACTGCATCCCCTCAACCACTTCAAGACTGGTTTCTATACCTTTAGCTTCTTCAACAGTAATTACTCCATCTTTTCCAACTTTTTCCATAGCATCAGCTATCAGGTTACCGATTTCGCTATCATTGTTTGCAGAAATTGAAGCGACCTGAGCGATCTCTTTTTTACCGGAAATTGGTTTTGATTCTTTTGTTAACTGCTCAACAATTGCTTTAACCGATTTATCAATACCACGCTTCAAAGCCATTGCATTGGCACCAGCAGTTACATTTTTTATTCCCAGACGAGCAATTACCTGAGCAAGAACAGTAGCAGTAGTAGTACCATCACCAGCTACATCAGAAGTTTTTGATGCAACCTCTTTAACCATTTGAGCGCCCATATTTTCAAATTTATCTTCCAGCTCAATCTCTTTTGCCACGGTCACACCATCTTTGGTAACAGTAGGAGAACCAAAACTCTTATCAAGAACTACGTTTCTTCCACGTGGACCCAGAGTAACTTTAACTGCATTTGCAAGAGTATCAACACCCTTAAGCAATTTATCCCTGGCTGTAATGTCAAATGCAAGTTGTTTTCCTGCCATAATAATCTCCTTTATTCTAAAGTTTAATTTTCTCTTAAGAACGGTTTAGAAAATTGCTAATACATCACTTTCCCGCATAATTAAGTATTCTGATCCTTCAATGGCTATTTCAGTGCCTGAATACTTTCCATAAAGCACTTTATCACCCTGTTTTAATGTCATTTCAACTTTTGCCCCACTGTCTGAAACTTTTCCGGGGCCAACTGCAACCACTTCACCTTTCATTGGTTTTTCTTTTGCAGCATCAGGGATAATTATCCCTCCTGCAGTCTTTTCTTCAGCTTCCAAAGGACGGATAATGATTCTGTCTGCCAATGGCTTAACATTCATAGTACATCTCCCTTCATAAAGACAAAAATATGTAAGTTTTAAATAACAGATTCAGATGATAGCACTCAATTCAAATGAGTGCTAATAAATTTACTGCTTTCAAATATAGTTGTCAATACTTTTTTATAGCTGTTTTCTATTAATTATGGTACAATGAGTAAAAATTGGAAAATGTATGCAGCAGGAAAATTAGTATAGCAAATAGTATACCATCATAGATACTTAGAGAAAATATGAAAATTACACCTGACTTTTCATTTTCCGAATCTGAGAAAAAAATCCTCAAAAAAGCAGCTGTCTTCTCAACTCTTTTTTGCATACTTATCGTTATTGTTGCATGGGCTACACAATCCCTGGCCTTTAAACAATTAATCAAGCCCAAAAACAATGGTTCACAAAACACCAATCTTCTTCCTATTGATATTGAAGCACACAAAAGTGTCGCTTTTCGTTTCATTAAGAACGAAAAACCGCAAAAAGCGATTCCTCACCTCCAAAGAATACTATCTATAAACAGTTCCGTTCCTGAAATTATTGAAAAACTAGCTCAGGCTTATCTTGAAGCAGGTCATTACACAAAGGCACTTACACAATACAATTATATAATTGAAAATTTTGATTCTGCTGATGCAGAGACCCATGCCAAAAAAGGTATAACCTTGTATTATCTTGGAAACATTACAGAGAGTAAAAATTATCTTGAAAATTGTTTAACCCGGTTTCCTAATTCTGTTGAAACATACTGTTTTCTAGGCCAGATTGAAGCATCATGCGGAAATTCAAAAAAAGCTGAGAATTATCTTCAAAAAGCGATTTCACTTGATTCGTCTTACATTGAAGCCTGGTACCAGTTAGCCCGCTATAAGATGGAACTTAAACAGTATAAATCTGCAAGATTATTATTGCTTAATACACTTGACCTCGACCCGCTTCATGCAAAAAGCCATTCCAGGCTAGGCATGGTTTATTATTACCTTGAAAACCCTAAACTGGCAAAAAAATCATACCAAACGGCATTAGCCCTCAATCCTGAAGATTTCAATACACATTACAACCTTGGTGAACTTTATTTAACGATGTTCAAGGATACAGTTAATGCTTTAAAAGAATACAGGAGAACAGTAAAATTTTCATCTTCTCATACGGGCGCTAATTTTAAAATAGGATTGATCTGTTCAGACAACAAAATGTATAAGGAAGCAATACTTCATTTTGAAAAGGCACTTGAATCCGATAATTCAAACCTCCGCATTCTGTTACAGCTTGCTGTCAGTTACGAAAAAATTGGAAATATCAAAAAAGCACGATCAATTTATGAACAGATAACGAAAATTGATGATTTAAACGTTATTGCACGTCAGAAATTACGCTTCCTTACCACTGAAAATGTTTATTAATTATTTTAATCCTAAAAACCTTGTTTTTTTGATCACGTAAATGTATTCTAATCAATATTTAGCGTGCACTGAAAACACTTAGGCTCATTGAGTAATGGCCTCAGAAATGAATGCAATAAAAGGAGGATTTATGGGAAATATAACCAAAAAGGATCTGGTAGAAAAAATCGCTGAACAGACTGGTTTGACTCAAGTTGATACCAAAATTGTAGTAGAAAGTTTTCTTGAATCTGTCTCTAAATCTCTTCAACAAGGTCAAAACATTGAAATCAGAGGATTTGGCAGATTTAAAATAAAGGAAAAAAAGGCACGCACAGCCAGAAACCCACGCACAAATGAGTATATTGAAGTAGAAGCTGGTTTTAAACCAGTATTTGAAGCATCAAAAGAGCTTAGAAAAAAGGTAAACGAATCTGCAGGTAAGGAAATCCTTTCAGATCTATAAATCATACTGCTGGTTTTAAAGGATAAACCCAGATTTTATCCCGATAAATGTATTTGGCATGTCAATTTACAAAAAGTTAAAAAGCATATATTTTTACAGAATAATTTTGATCCTGTATTCCATAAATTGATATTTTTATTCAGGTGAAGCCTCGATTTACATACCTAATTCTTCAGCACGTTCCGAAGCATCCTTTATCGCTTTGATAATACTGTATTTAAACCCATACTTTTCCAGAGCAAGCAACCCTTTTGCAGTAGTACCAGCCGGAGACATCACTTTAGACTTAAGTACAGAAGGACTTTCTCCGGTTTTGGCAACCATATTAGCAGCACCTATCACAGTTTGTAACGCACACTCTTTCGCGATATCATAGCTAAGCCCTGCTGTAACACCGCCTTCAATCAGGGCTTCAATAAACTGGAATACATAGGCTGGTCCACTTCCTGACAACCCGGTAACCGCATTCATCATTTTTTCAGAAACTGCAACGGTTTTTCCACACACATTGAAAACTGATTCGATATTTACCATATCATCCTCAGTACAATTCTCATTCAGAGCATAAGCACTGATACCATCTCCTACCAAAGCCGGAGTATTTGGCATAACACGGCAAATCCTGCTTTTTATACCGATGCAATTCTCGAGAAAAGAAAGGCTTATACCTGCAGCAATTGAGATCCACAGTGATTCAGAAAACTGTTTTTTTAAAAGTCCCAAAGAACCAACAACCTTTTGAACATCGTCTGGTTTTACTGCAATGATTATTACTTCAGGTATACCAATTTCTATCCATTCTGAGGGACTTGCAGTCTGAACACTTGAAGGCAACCCTGAATATGCAGATGTACTCTTATCATAGGCAATTACGGTGAAAGTTTTTTGATGAGAGTTCAACAATCCACTAATAATTGCCTTACCCATATTACCTGTACCGAGTATGGCTACCCGCATAATTAAGTTCCTTTTTATCAGCTTTTCATTGCATCCAGAAAATTTTTGTTATTTTTTGTGTTACTGATTTTCTCAATCAAAAATTCCATCATTTCGATTGGAGTCATAGTAGCCAAAAATTTTCTAAGGATCCACATCCTGTTCAGCTCTTCTTCTGTCAACAACAATTCTTCTTTTCTAGTACCAGATCTCATCAGATCAATTGCAGGGTACACTCTACGATCAGCAATTTTTCGATCTAAAATAAGTTCCATATTACCGGTACCTTTAAATTCTTCAAAAATCACTTCATCCATTCGGCTGCCGGTTTCAATTAATGCCGTAGCAATAATTGTTAAACTACCACCGTTATCGATGTTTCGAGCCGCACCGAAGAATCGTTTTGGTTTATACAGAGCTTGTGAATCGACTCCACCAGAAAGGATTCGGCCGGAGTGCGGCGCTACAGTATTATGAGCTCGTGCAAGCCGTGTAATACTATCAAGTAAAATAACGACATCCCTGTTATGTTCAACTAAGCGTTTTGCACGCTCTATTGCCATTTCGGCAACTACCACATGCCGTTCTGCAGGCTCATCAAAGGTAGAGCTGATAACTTCTGCTTTTACAGAACGTTGCATATCAGTAACTTCTTCCGGTCTTTCGTCAATTAACAACACAATCAAGAAAACTTCAGGATGATTATGCAGGATTGCGTTTGCAATATTTTTGAGAAGAACCGTTTTCCCTGTTCGCGGTGGTGCTACAATCAACCCACGCTGTCCTTTTCCAATTGGTGTGAGCAGATTCATGATCCGAGTAGCTACATCTTTGGAATTGTACTCAAGATTAAATCTTTCATTAGGAAAAAGTGGCGTAAGATCATCAAAATTAATCTTTTTCTTACACTCATCCGGATCCTCAAAATTTACCATTTCCACACGAAGTAGAGCGAAATACCGCTCTGAATCTTTGGGTGGACGAACCTGGCCGGAAACTGTATCACCTGTTTTAAGATAAAAACGTTTGATCTGTGAAGGTGAAACATAAATATCATCCGGTCCGCTAAGATAACTGTTCATTGGAGAACGTAGAAACCCAAAACCATCAGGCATTATCTCAAGAACTCCTTCGGCAAACATTTGCCCATTTTGGGCTGCTTCTGCTTGAAGGATTTTAAAAATCAGTTCCTGACGACGCAAATTACGATGTTCACCAACATTATAAGTGGATGCCAAATCATTTAATTCTGTCATTGATTTGGACTTTAATTCAGCAACATTCATTCTCAGACACCTCAATTGAATGGAAAATAATTATAGTGCTGCTCATGCATATTAAATCCGGGATTACCCCGTCATATTTCAAATCTTTGGAAATCTATTTTATGAAGAATTTTTATTGTGATGCTTTCATGAAGAATAGCATACCCCAGTATTCAAGACGTCAAATCGCATAAAAATGCGAAATGCTCTATTGACCAAATCTTTAATATGGATTCACCAATTGCCCTGAAACAATTTGAGGCAGTTAAAACAGGTATCAGAAAGCGTATTTTTCACTTCCGACTATAAAATGGTCTCACGCCGATTTTAATGTCAAGGCTTTTTTAAAAAAAATAAGCACAATTATTACCGAATCACTTTATAATATATTGTAAGAACGTAAAAATTTGTTGAAATTGAGTTCAGTTCTCATAAACATTATGTATTTTGTCAGCAAAGTTGTTCAAATAGTATAAAAATAAATTTTATTAACAACCTTATTTGTTCCAAATCTTGCGCTTTTTTGTATTCAATAATATTTTTATAATTAAACTGTGAACTTTGCAACTGCATATAGTAAACAGATTGTTCGATCCCCAGTATAAAACAACCCAAGTGGGAGGTCTCATGACAAAACTTTTCAAGCCTCTGTTAATGACAATTTTGGTATCCGGTATTTTTTTAGGTGGATGCCAAAAAAAAGTAACAAAAGTAGAACCAGCACCGCCGCCGCCAGTAGTGGAAGAACCGCCGCCACCACCGCCGCCGCCACCACCACCGCCGCCACCAGTTGATCCAGCGGAGGAGGTGCGTAGTGTTTTGCAAACAATCTATTTTGATTTTGATAAATCAGATCTCACACCGGAATCAATCAGCAAATTAGAAAGAATTGCCTCTGCATTACAAGAGTATCCTTCTGTAAGTCTTCTAGCTGAAGGCCATGCAGATGAACGTGGTTCATCTGAATACAACATGGGGCTAGGTGAAAATCGGGCTAAATCAGTCCTTAATTACCTTTCCTCTTATGGAATCAGTTCAAACAGAATAGATATTACTTCGTATGGCGAAGAAAGAACAGTTCAATCCGGTTGCTCAGATGATGATTGTCACTCTTTGAACAGGCGTGTTGAATGGCAAGTTAGATAAACTCAATTTATATTTGAAATTGTTTTTAAAGAAAGAGTTCAGAAATGAGCTCTTTCTTTTTTTATTGAGGAAACCGGAATCACAATAAACTGTTTTATAAGAACAGAGTTACTAATAACCAGCCACATTAAAAACCTTATTTGTCTGCTAATAAACATTGGTTGTGACGTATAATATCAGGTTCAAAACCGATAAAACATCAACATGCTTTAGAGTATATGTGTCATCATTATTATATTTAGAAAATCTGAAACTGTTCCATTAGCTGAATAATTGAAATACGTCTTTTTACTTTTTTTCCTCATTAAGTAATTTTACTGCCGGAATAGCCATAATCATTCCTGGAATAGAAAGAATAAAACTAAACCCAAAAAAATACCCATAACCCATTCTGGCAGCTAAAAAACCACTGGCCACTCCTGTAAAGAGACCACTCAGACTCATCAAACCTGAACCGATTGCATAATGAGCTGCCTTGTATTTTCCTCTGCATATCTGCATCAGAAAGGTCATGAGAATAGCTGTACCCAACCCCCCGGCGAATTGATCAAAACCATGCACAGATGCAACTACAGTCAGATTCCCGATACCTATAAATATTGGATTAACACTTCCAGTATTAATCCTTACAAAATTTTCAAGAAAAAAAGCTAATCCCATATAAATTATATTTGTTCCATTTTGTGCTAATAAAAAGGGTAAGACCATTTTTTTCAATGAATAACGTGAAATTAATGAACCACCTATCAAAGCACCAACAATTGAAGCAGGTAAACCTATCAAAGCCGAAATCCATCCATAATGGTTACTGATACCTAAATCTACCATAAATGGAGAGACCATTGCACTCAACAGGAATTCGCCGGTACGAAGCAAAATTATACAGCTTATAATAAATCCAATGTGCCCATGATCCAAAAAAGAAAGAAATGCCTGGCTGTAAAATGATTCGTTTTTCATTTTTCTTTTGCATGCCAATCCTCTTTTTTTATAAAAGGCGAATCCAGAAAGTCCAAGCAGGAGAAAAACACTTGTCCAACCTGAAAAACCAATATTTTCCAGAAAAGAATACCTTGTTTGTAATGACAAGTATGTTTCTGAATTCAGGAATGATTTAAGACCTGCTACAAAAGAAAGACAACAAACAACTCCCAAAAAAAACTGTGGTTTAATAAATCCCCTTAGCATCGCAACTACAGGTTTTTTTCCAGTTTCACACTCTTTAAGGAAAAACAGATGCCATATAAACAATGTACCTAACAAAATACCTGCACAAATAAATGCGATTAACCATCCGACAGTACTCCCGATCGTAACAATTAAACCTGTCCCTGCCATCATACCAATTCTGTAGGCCATTACACGGTAACCAACAAATTTTGCCTGATTATTTTTGTCCAGAGCTTCCATATAATAACCATCAATAGCGATATCATGTGTAGAAGCTATCACAGATCCTGCCAGAAAAACAACTGCGATACAGATTATTCCATTGTTTATTGGCACTAAAAGCCCTGCAAAAACAAAAAGAGTTGCAAGAATAATCTGCATCACAAGCATCCATTGCCTTTTTGTTCCAAAACGATCGATATAGGGAGCCCATAAAAATTTCAGTACCCATGGCAACCCATATAGAGATGTCAATCCGATAGATTCCAGACTAACATTTTTATTCCTGAAAAAAACTGAAGAAACAGTTCTTATAAGCGTAAAAGGGAAACCTTCGGCAAAGTAAGTAGTACAACACCATATCAGTGGTTTTTTACAAAACTTTCTGATGATTAGACCCTTTCTGATATTTTGGTTAAAGACTTACTAACATTACTGTTTTTGCTGAATCAACAACAACCCATTGTCTCCAGTGAGAACAATCCCGAAAGGATTACAGTTGATTTTCTTGTGGCATAAGTGATAATGCAGTCTTCTGCCTGTTACTGGAACTGGTATGATCACAAGGAACAAATTCTAATCTTAATAAACAGCATAAAAATTTTCAATCTGAAACATTAGTTTAGTAAAAATGCATTGAATCCCAGTTAAAATATACACATTCCCGAAAATGCGAATATTGATTTTAAACTATTCACATATATCACCTCAAAGAACACCATAGTTATGTTTTAATACCAAATTTTCTTGTACTTTGTCTGGGATTTTTCTGGCACTACACTTGCTGAATCTTTAATAACACTTTTCAGAGTGTTTAACAATAAAAAATTAAAAACCTTTTAAAGGAATGCAAATGCCAACTTTAACAGATCGGATATGGACTTTCCGAAACACGAAATTAATAAGGGAGATAATCGGGAATGCCGATTCCATAGCGATATCCGGACACATGAATCCAGATGGTGATTCGCTTGGATCAATGCTTTCACTGGGATTGGCCCTTAAAAAAACCGGTAAAAAGGTTTATATGATCTGCTGTGACAATATTCCACACAACTACTTATCACTTCC
>Ga0079223_10000123_pt1 | contig 29568 bp, 28 predicted proteins | sample Stecom2011_FD_75072 | JGI IMG/M metagenome (GOLD analysis project Ga0079223, IMG submission 75072) | Agricultural soil microbial communities from Utah to study Nitrogen management - Steer compost 2011 | ecosystem: Environmental > Terrestrial > Soil > Agricultural land | place: USA: Utah...
CTGCATGTACTTTTCCTTCATATGCAGTAGCGAATAAGTTAGAACTACCTGGTATAGCAGTGTGTTCACCCCAAACCACGAGTGGCCCCTCAATACTTCTACTTGCACTACCCGATCCTAATCTGGATAAAAACGATGCTTTTTCATTGAAGTCCGCATCAGTCATTTCGGGGTTTAATTCTCTCTCTATAGATAGCAAACACAAAGCCAAAGCACTCATGCCACTTGCAGATGATGCAATCCCGCTACTGTGTGGAAAACTATTGGAAGTCTCTATCACAAAGTCATAAGATCGTAAAAACGGCAGATAGACCTCAATGCGTTTGAAAAAAGTTTCAATCTTTGGTCGGAAGTCAGGTTGGTCTTTTCCGTCTAAGCGGATAATAAAGCTAAAATCACCTTCCTCTTTTTTAGTATAATGCAGCGTGGTGGTGGTTTTACAGTTGGAAAGTGTAAAACTCAAGGAGGTGTTCTTTGGCAACTGCTCGCCATATTTCCCCCAATATTTAACCAGTGCAATATTACTTGGAGAGTCCCAAGTGATCGATCCTTTTTCTGGCAAAGAAGCATATGCTTCCGGTACATATTTTTTTATCTGCATAAACTAGACTTAAATTGCAAAGATACGGTTTTTCTAAGAGTGGTATTCAAAAAATAAAACTTGGTATTTATTCGCTGTGCTTATTTATTAAATCTTGTGCCACAAGAAAACCACTAGTCCAAGCATGCTGGAAATTAAAACCTCCAGTAATGGCATCTACGTCCAACACTTCACCTACAAAATACAAGTTGTCTTGACGTTTACTTGTAAAGTTTTTAAAATTTATCTGCTTTAAAGCCACCCCGCCAGCAGTAACAAATTCTTCTTTAAAAGTGCTTTTCCCATCGATAGTATAGACACCTTCGATCAATTCTTTTATGAGAGCTTGCATTTGAACTTTAGAAATATCGGCCCAACGCACCTCCTCCACTTCGGTTGTTTGCAGTAAGCGTTGCCATAATCTTCTTGGCAAATCAAAACCAGGTGTGTTAACACATTTTTTTCTTGGCTCCTCTTTTTGGAGTTGTTGTAATGTTTTAAGAGCTGATTCCTCATTATGTGTTGGAATCCAATTTATTCTGAGTGAGAATTTATAATCCAAAGCGTGTAATTCTCTTGCGCCCCAAGCAGAAAGTTTTAAAATTGCTGGACCGCTCATTCCCCAATGCGTTACCAACAAAGGTCCGTGGGAATGTAATACAGACCTTCCTTTTGCATCTAAAACTTCCACCGAAGTTTCGGCGCTCACGCCTTGCAAATCTTCTAAACGAGGATCTTCGCAATGGAAAGTAAATAGCGAAGGCACTGGATCTACAATATCGTATTCCATACCATTTAGCATGCGCCAAACCTTTGGGCTGCTCCCTGTTGCCATAACCAAATCTGCCGCATAGAAAACTTCTTTTGAGGTAGAAACTTTCCAAAGCTCTCCTTCTAATTCAATTCTGGTTACGTTGGTTCTGTAAAAGCATTCCACTCCATATTTATTGGCTTCTTGTAAAAAGCAATCGATTATGGTTTGCGAGGAATTGGTGGTTGGGAACGCTCGTCCATCTTCTTCTATGTGCAATGGCACGCCGCGCTCTTCGAACCAAGCAAAGATATCGCCTGTCATAAATTTATGAAAAGGCCCTAAAAGTTCTTTTTCACCCCTAGGATAGTTTTCAGAAAGCGGTTTTGGCAAGAATTCACCATGGGTAACATTGCATCGCCCTCCGCCAGAAATACGCACCTTATTCAATCCTTCTTTGGTTTTTTCTAGTATTGCCACCTTCTTGTCGGGCAGACCTTTCGCTGCATTTATAGCAGTAAAAAAACCAGAGGCACCACCGCCTATTACCAATATATCATAATAATTTTCCACGTTGCAAAACTACAGGTTTAACAGCAGTATTTGTGCTTGACAAAAGAAAATATCTTTTTTAATTCGATATGTACTTAAGCTATTCGTGATACAATTGACGAAAGCCATAAAAAAAATCTTGTAAGAACCTAAATGCAAAAAACTACTGCAAATAGGGACTCCTGCAAGATTTCGAAACAATCACTCCTAAAAGAAGGATTATTTAACTATCAGTTTTTTGGTCACTTGTTGCTGGTTATTTTGTATACGAACAAAGTACACGCCGTTTTTCAAGTTTAAATCTACCTGCTGTGAATCATTCTCTATGCTAAAACGTAAGACTTCTTTCCCAAGCACATCGTAAATAGCAGCTTGATCAAATTCGTTAACTCCGTATAGCACAACAAACTGGCTAGCTGGATTTGGTGCTAGTATAATTTTCGATTCTGTTAACTCTTCAACGCCCAGAATCGCACAAGAAACAGGGTCGAATGTAACAACGCCTAACGAGTCGTCATCATGATTATGGAATATCACGTCCTCTGCATCTTCCAGTGTAATATTTGGATCCTCTGTCCAGCAGTTATGCATGGCCATTATATCATTATTAGTATTGTTGTATAAAGCATAGGTTTGTCCGCCATTCCTATTATCGGCAAATACATTATTTCCTGGATTGTTTTCATCGTCCCCAAAATTTACTTTTGCATCGTATTGCATAGTAACTCCCCACAGGTTTCGTCGTATCTGATTTTCTGTAACAATTATCTCATATTTAGTTGGGTCCTGCGTTATAAGGTTAATACCGCTTCCGCCGAGATTTGGCAGTCCTTCGGAATTATTATCCTCTATTATATTTCCTTTTATCTTCGCCCATACATTTGGCGCCATAATGGTTAATCCATAACGGTTGTCTCTAATATCATTGTCTTGGATAATTGCATTTATATTTCCACCTAGCAAAGCAGAGACGGAAATACCTCCCACACGTGTCTTGTCGCGATCGCCTATAATAGTATTGTTGATGATTTTTATAGTATCTGTTGCTACGCCAGTTGGCCCCATGTTTATTTGTGGACGATTGGAATCCTCTTGGTTATTGGCTTGAATATAATTCCCTATAATAGATGGCGAAGCAGTAGCATTACTTGCCGATGCTACAGCGGGTGTTTCATTTCCAATAAATCTATTGTTTTCTATTATGTAGCTTCCTCTAGAGATCGAAAGCACGCCACCTGTAGCAACCCCACCGAAATTATCGTAAAACTCAGAATTGGTAATGCTTGCTGTAAGCTCTGTTAGCATACGAATACCTCCACCATTCTGCATGGTAACATTATTCCACAATAAATTGGCATCCACTTCTACACGAATTCCTTCAAATTTTTCTCCTTCTTCGCTACAGTCTATTAAAAAGTTATCTGGCGCATCGATTTCTAAAACTCCCGACACGGTTATTTGCATCTCTGGAGCTATAAGTAAACTGCCATTTTCTATGATTTGTAACGTATCGGATACGGCAATCTGTAGGTCTTCGTGCAAAGAATAATTCCCTGCATCTTCTGTAATTACACCGTTGCTTTGTGCAACCAAATCGTCGAGCGTATAGGTTTCTCCTGTACCTGGTGTGCTGTACTGCGCAAATGCTGGAGCAGTTGCAAATACAAAAAGTATAAGAATCGTAATTTTCTTTATCATAATAATTCGTTTTTTCGGCTTTTACTTGCAAGATAGCTTGAATTCATTAATACAGGCGGCTATAAAGCAACCTTTTGATTGATTTTAACGCAAACCGCCTATCTACTGTTTTATACAGAATATCTCCTTTTATGACGAATATCATTTTAAATTTAGTATTTTCACAGTAGATTTGAATAGTTAAAGATATAAAATACAGATAAGCCTATGACAACCAATATTCAATTTATTAAGATTCAAACAAGTGAAACGCTTAGAGACAAAACACTTGAAGAAGTGAATAAGCTAAGAAATCGATTTGGTTGGGTAGAAACGGTGTCCGTTTCCTTTAAAGAAGGGAGTGGCACCTCTGACAAAGAGAAGATTTGTGAAGTGGAAATCAACACCCCTACCCCGCGACTTTTTGTATCGGTAGTAGATTTTAGTTACGAATCTGCGCTAAAGATCGCTCTGAACGATATTGGAAGACAGCTTAAAAAACGAAAAGAAATACTAAAAGCCAAATAACTATATACCTATAAAAAAAATACTTATACCCATTGATTTCTCCGAATGCTCTGCTAATGCACTGAAAGTTGCAGCTACTATTGCCAAGAAGCAAAATGCTGATATTATAGCGCTTCACATGATTGGACTATCTGAAGCTATGTCTATTGGCGGCACAAAAGAGGAATATGAGATAATGCATTATATAAAACTTGTAGAGCGAAGATTTGAAGAATTTTTAGATAAGGATTACTTAAAGGGACTAAATATTACAGATACTGTATATAACTACCAGAACTTTACTGCTATAAACGAAATCGCAAAAGAACATAGCGCTTCCTTAATTATTATGGGATCGCACGGAACTAGTGGATTCAATGAAATGTTTGTAGGATCGAACACAGAGAAGGTAGTACGTACTTCGGAGGTTCCTGTATTAGTAGTAAAAGGAGAGCCTAAGAACTTTACCCTAGACCATGCTATATTCGTATCGGACTTTAGCACAAAAAGTGTGAATGTCTACAAACGCGCTATGAAGTTCTTTGATTTATTCAACACAAAAGTAGAATTGATATACATAAACCTTCCAGCAGATAAGTTCCGAAGTGATAATCAATTACAAAAACGTTTCCGTGACTTTATGCAAGAAGCAGAAGACGGTAGTGTGGACAGACTAGACGATATTAAAATTTATAATGATTACTCGGTAGAGTCGGGAGTATTTAATTATTCAGAAATGTCCCGTGCTACATTGATCGCTATCCCAACACATGGTAGACGAGGATTAGCACACTTCTTCTCTGGCAGTATTGGAGAGGATATTGTAAACCGATCGGATATCCCTGTAATTACTTTTAAAATCTAACTTACTGACTTATTAGTAAACAAAAAAGTCTCGTGTAAATTCTCGAGGCTTTTTTGTATATATATTTTACAGAGCATTACACTATACTCCCGAAAGCAATCTCCATCATATCGCTTAAAGACGCCTCTCGGTCTTTTGCGCTGATTTCTTCCCCTGTAACCAAGGAGTCTGAAATGGTTAATATAGCCAAAGCTTCTACATTATATTGTGCTGCCACTGTATACAAAGCCGCCGTTTCCATTTCTACACACAACACACCAAATTTCGCCCACTTCTTATAAGCTTCCTTATTGTTTTCATAAAAAGTATCGGACGACAGGACTGGTCCTGCTTTATATACTATCCCATTCTCTTTAGCAAATTGCGTTGCTTTTTCAAAAAGACCATAGCTTGCAGTTGCAGCATAGTGCACGCCATGAAACTCTGTAGCAAACGCATTGGAATTTGTAGATGCCGACATGGCTATTACAATATCTCTAAGTTCTAAATTTGCTTGATAGGCTCCAGCCGATCCCACTCTGATTAGTTTTTTCGCACCATAATCGCGAATCAGCTCATTACAATAAATCAGTGCCGATGGGATTCCCATTCCTGTTCCTTGAACAGAGACTCGCTTTCCTTTGTAAGTTCCCGTATAGCCTAGCATACCACGAACCTTATTATAACACTTTGGTGATTCTAAGTAATTTTCTGCAATCCATTTTGCTCGAAGTGGATCTCCTGGCAAAAGAACCACCTCAGCAATATCCCCTTTCTGGGCTCCAATATGTAAACTCATATATTCTACTTTTCTGTTACTATTTTCACTCCCGAGGAAGTACCTATTCGGTCTACTCCAGCTGCTATATATTGCTCTGCTATTACTCTATCTCGTATGCCCCCAGATGCTTTTATCTTCATCTTATCTCCTACCACATTTCGCATAAGCTCAATATCGGTTAGCGTAGCCCCGTGATTCCCATAGCCCGTAGAGGTCTTTACAAAATTTGCTCCTGCCTCGTATGCTAATTCGCATGCTATCTCCTTTTCTTCATTCGTAAGACTACAGGTTTCTATAATTACTTTTAACACATGCCTATCAATCACCGCTTTCACCTGCTCGATTTCGTCTCGTACCATGTCATACTCCTGAGCTTTTAACCAACCTATGGAAATCACCATGTCGATTTCATCTGCTCCGTCTAAGATGGCTTGTTTGGCTTCGTAAATTTTAGTTTTGGTTGAATTTGCTCCCAAAGGAAAGCCAACCACCGCTGCAATTTTTACATTGGATTTTTGCAAACACTTTTCGGCCAAGTCCACATATTGTCCTTGTACGCATACCGCATAAAAAGAATGCTCTATCGCTTCTTTACAAAGCTTTTCTATCTCCTCTGGCGTAGCAGTAGCACGCAAAAGAGTATGGTCTATATAGGATGCTATGTTTTTTTTCATTGATGTGATTGTATTAATTTAATTAATTCGTGTTTTGGCAAAACACCTGATTGTCGCCATACTTGTGTTCCATTTTTATATAGAACCAAAGTGGGAACACCTTGTACTTGTTGTTTTGAAGCCAGAGCCTGATTCTTATCAATATCGATTTTTACTATTTTTACCGCATCTCCCAATTCCTTTTTTAGGTCGGTTAGCACTGGTGCAAGCGCTTTACACGGACCACACCATTCGGCAAAATAATCCACTAGTACTACCGGTGCCGAGGATACTATATCGTTAAAACTTTTTCCCATCTTATTTTCAATTTTAAACCTAAAAATACAATAAAAATCACACCTATCTTTATTCGCACCGACAATTGCAATATATTGCACCTCTTCACATAAAGCACACGCAAGCTCTCCCATAAGAATTATCACAGCAATTAGCGTTTATCAAAGGTAATAATTATTAAATTTGCTACTTATGATTAAAGTCAAGAATAAGGTCTCCGCACATCTAGGTTCACTATTTGAAATCGTGAGCGAAGGAATCGTAGTGGTAGATTCCAAGCAAAATATCGTTACCTATAATCAGGTGGTGAACGATATATTTGGTTATAAAGAAAACGAACTACTGAATAAATCTGTTCATGTGCTCGTTCCACAAGAACACCATCATACGCACAAAAAACAGGTTGCTGGATATAGCCACAATGCCAGTACACGACAGATGGGAGTAGGCAGAGATCTTCATGGTGTAAGAAAAGACAAAACTACTTTTCCAATAGAAGTTGGATTAAACCCTTTCACTTTAGATGGAGAACAGTATGTTATGGCGATTCTTATAGACATAAGTGTACGTAAGGAGCAAGAAAGAGAAATAAAAGAACTGAATACAAAGTTAGAACATAAAATAAACCTACGAACTATAGAGCTTCAAGAGACTGTAGACAGTTTAGAAAGTGAAATTAAACGCAGAGAAGAGGCAGAAAACAAGATTTTAGAAAGCCTCCGAGTCGAAAGGGAGTTAAATGAATTAAAAACAAAATTTCTATCGATGGTTTCGCATGAATTCAAAACACCGCTTTCGGGTATTCTTACTTCGGCTACGCTAGCAGGAAAGTACCAGAAATCAGAACAGCAAGACAAGCGTGAACGACACTTGAAACTGATAGAAGACAAAGTGAAGTATTTAAACAATATTCTTAATGACTTCCTTTCTGTGGAGCAATTAGAGTACGGAAGAACAAAATATAAGATGGAGAGTTTTCCATTGAGCAAGATTTTAAATGAAGTGATTTACAGTGCTAATATGCTTTTGAAAGAAGGACAAAGCATTGTTTATCCCGAGAATATTGAAGATATTGTATTAGTCAGTGACGAAACCACCCTCGAGATTATCTTATCGAATCTCATCAACAATGCGGTTAAGTATTCATCAGAGAATACAACCATTAAAATTATTGTAGAAAAGGAAGAGGAATTCTTTAATTTACAGATTGTAGATCAAGGTATTGGGATTCCAGAAAAAGAACAAAAACATATATTTAATCGTTATTTCCGTGCCGAAAACGCCTTGCTAGATGAAGGAACTGGTATCGGTCTTAACATCGTAAAAGGGCATATAGAAAATCTAGGTGGAACCATAAGTTTTGAGAGTGAAGAGAATGTAGGGTCCACCTTCCATATTCGCATGCCATTAAATGCAAGTGTTTAAAATAGAGAATAAAAACATCATGAGCCAAAAATCCATTTTACTTATTGAAGACGACTCCGCTTTAAGGGAAAATACTGCGGAATTACTTGAATTATCCGATTATCAAGTTCGAACAGCCGCAAATGGAAAAATTGGGATAGATTCCGTTTATCAAGAGATGCCAGATCTGATTATTTGCGATATTATGATGCCCGAAGTAGATGGATATGGCGTGCTAGATGCTATGAATAGCAATCCAGATTTCGCACACATTCCTTTTATATTCCTATCGGCCAAAACCGAGCACAGCGAAGTTAGAAAAGGAATGAACCTTGGTGCAGACGATTACCTAACCAAACCTTTTACCGAAAAAGAGTTGCTAGATGCTATAGAGTCGCGACTTATAAAAACAGAAACCTTACTTAACGCTTTTCAGAAAGATAATACGCAAGAAGAAGGTGACATCCGAAACTTAAATGAACTAAAAACATTCTTTGAAGAGTTTGGAGAAAAGCTAGAGGTGAAAAGAGGTGAGTATATATATGAAAGCGGCGACCGTGCAAACAATATTTATCTTGTAACCAAAGGAGTTATCAAATCTTTTAAGATCGATAGCAACGGAAAAGAATTAATCACCGAACTTGTAAGCGAGGACGACTTTCTAGGCTTCACTCCTCTACAAAACCACTCGCCCTACATAGAGTCGGCAATGGCTGTTAAAGATGCAGAGGTTTTTTCTATAACCAAATCGATACTTCGAGAGTTATTAGGAAAAAATCAAAATATTTCCCTCGAACTGATGCATGTTATCACCGACAATGTATACAAGGTAAAGGAGCAGCTTTTACAAATGGCATATAGTTTGGTACGAAGAAAAACCGCACAAACCTTATTGCAGTTTGCAGATACTGTAAGTGGTGAGGAGGAGCAAGCAACGCTTAGAGTTTCCAGAAGCGACCTGGCAAGTGTAGCAGGAATTGCTACAGAAAGCCTTATTCGCATGCTTTCTAATTTTAAAAAAGAAGCCCTGATTGAAATTGATGGTAGAGAAATCATCATTTTAAACAGAGAAGGACTAGAATCTATTGAGTAAGTGACTTTCGTCATTCTTTATCTGTTAGCTACGGCTTAGATTTGCAGTTAATCAGTTTAGATTAAGAATGCAAAAGATATTAATACCAACAGATTTCTCGGAAAATGCCACCCGTGCTATCGCTTATGCCTCTGCGCTTTATGCAGATAGGCCTAGTCTTTTTATTCTTATACATATTCAAGAGAACATACATCCAACCTTTGGCGAGGAGGTAGATTATGCAAACGAGGTGCACTTGATTACTCAAAAATTAAAAAAGTGTAAAAACTCATTCAACAACCCAATCCATCAAGTCACTAGCATTTTAGAAGAAGGGAGTTTTGTAGAGAATATCCGAAAAGTAGTAGAAGCTAGAGAGATAGATCTCATAGTGATGGGCACCAAAGGAACCAGTGATACAAACATAATGCCTATTGGTACGAACACGCAGAACATTATTACCAAAGTACAATGTCCTGTACTAGTAGTGCCAAATAATACTAAATACAGTCCACTACGCGAAGTTGTTTTCCCAACGGACTTATACCTTCGGTATAGCAGTAAAACCATGGAGCCATTAACCTCTATCCTGATTAACAACAATTCTTTGTTGCATATTGTATATCGCACTACTAGCCACTCAAAATTATCAAGAGAACAACTGATCAGCAAGGAGTATTTAAAGAATATGAACAGTGACATAGAGGTCGTATTCCATGAAATATCCTCTAGCAATTTACGAGCAGAACTAAAGAGCTATATCGATAGACACAAAACACAACTAATAGCTATGTCGGCTAAAAGCTTGAACTTTATACAAGTATTAATATCTAAGGGCTCTCCCGAAACCGATTCTTATATTCGGAATACCCCATTTCTATTTTTGCACGAAAGCATTTAATTTAATCAGAAATAAAAGCAACATCTAATTTAGAGTATAATTTAATAGTAAAGCCAAGGCATTAAGCAAACAATAACACAAAAGACCTACAGATTGCCAATATTTATAAGTATTTTTATTAACATTTTTAAAAGCTAGTATTAAATATGAAAGAGACATTAGATCGATTAAAGAAAGTAGTTTCGGATTGCGCTGTAACATTAGTTTTACGCACGCATAGAACGCATCCAGAGAATGCTCAGGATAGTATTAAGTTAAAAAACAAGGTTAGTGAAGCTCGTGTACGCTTAGAAAAAGAGTACGATGCAAAAACCGCTAAAAATCTAGGAGAAAAACTAGAAAAGCTTGCCCAAGAAATAGACGCAAACTACAACCTAGAAGGACTGGTTTTATTTGTAGATGCCGATCATGCTGAGTTTGTTCGCTTACCAGTAGAGCTAAACGATAGAATTATCATTGACAGCACATTTGCTACCCGTCCTTTATTTAGAGCTTTAAACTTAGAGACTAGATATTACCTACTTATGTTGAGCAAGGATAAAGCAAGATTACTTCGTGCCTCTAGCTCCAATTTAGAAGAAGAGCTAGGTGGAGAGTTTCCAATTGAGAACACCAACCTTCATCCAAAAAGCAGAACAGAAGGAGCTATAGACGAACGCGTAGATAATTTACAGCTAGAATTCTTTAATAGAATAGATAAAGTAGTAAATGCGGTACATCAAAAAGAACCATTACCAATTTACATCGCTTCCGATGATATGAATTACGGACAGTACTTAAAAATGGCCGATAGACCAAACACAATCTATGGTAATGTTGCTTTAAAAAACAGAGATGGAAAAGCAGGCAATAGCATTAAAGAAGTGTGGCCAGCGATACAAGAAGAAACAAAAGCACGTAACCTAAGCAGAAAAGAGGAGCTTAAAAAAGCTGTTGGAAGTGGAAAAGTAGTAAGCGATTACTCAGAAATATGGCAAGCGCTAGAAATGGGTAGAGGTGCAACCTTATTTGTTCAGCAAGGCCTGTTCCAACCTGCTCAAGTAAAAGACAATCATATTAAACTGATAGATAAAGCAGACATAAACAGCAAAGACGACGTCGATGATATTATTGATGAAATGATAGAGAAAAACAGTCTTACTGGCGGTGATGTCGTATTCTTACCAAAAGAAGAAATGGCAGATTTCCAAGGACTAGCACTAGTCACTAGATATTAATTTATATTATTTAGAATCTTATTTTATAAAAAAAGGCTCCGTTTCTAAACGGGGCCTTTTTATTTATTTTCCATTTTTACGCAATTCCTGAAGCGTTTTATAAAAGTCTTCTTGTTTAGGTCGATCCTTAGGTATTTCACTTAAAGGTTCTACTTCTTTCAAAGTAGCATGGCAATCTGCTGGAAGTTGCTGATAAAGTTTTGTTCCAGCTGTTTTCCAGGCGATCATATCCTCCGAAAGCTCTCGAATAACCTTAGCTGGATTGCCAACCACAAGGCTTCCTTCTGGAATCTGCATTTCGGCTTTCACAAATGCCATAGCTCCAATAATGCTATTTTTCCCTATAAGAGCGCCATCCATTATTACGCTATTCATACCTACCATACAGTTTTCGCCTAGGTTGGCACCATGAATAATTGCACCATGTCCGACGTGTGCTCCTTTTTGTAAAACAATAGATTTCCCTGGAAACATGTGCACCGTGCAGTTTTCTTGTACGTTTACACCATCTTCCAAGATAATTTCTCCCCAATCGCCTCTAATCGCCGCACCAGGACCTATATAGCAATCTTTACCTATTATAACATTACCAGTAACGGCAGCTAATGGGTGTACAAAACTACTCGGATGGATTACTGGGATATGTCCATTGAAACTATAGACCATAATTTTTATTTGTATTTATCTAGTGTGTTCTTTGTAAACTCACTTAAAACCAAGCGTCCGCTTATAGCTGCACGTTCTTCTAATAATTCGTCCCAATCTTCTGTTCCAGCCCAAAAAGTTTTTTTCATCTCTGCCATAGCCTCTGGATTGTACTCCGTTAGCTTCTCTGCAAAGCTCCATACTGCGCTGTCTAACTGCTCGGTAGTATCAAAAACCTTAGTGAACAATCCTTTTTGCTTTGCCCATTCTGGTGAATAAAACGTATTGGCATCGATAGCGATTTGCGACATAGCGCTAACCCCTATTTTTCTAGCTACTGCTGGTCCTACAACAAACGGCCCTATCCCTAAGTTTAACTCACTCAACTTTATAGCAGCATATTGGGTTGCCATGCAATAATCCATCGCCGAAGCAAGACCTACGCCTCCTCCAACAACTTTTCCTTGCACACGGCCAATGATAAACTTTGGACATTTACGCATGGCGTTTATAACGTTTGCAAAACCACTAAAAAACACTTTTCCAGTCGCTTCATCGTTTATAGAAATCAGCTCTGTAAAACTAGCTCCTGCACAAAATGTACGATCGCCACCACTTTGCATAATCACTACTTTTACTTCCGGATCTTGTCCAACTTCCGTAATCGTATCGGCTAGTTTATTCAATATATCTCCAGGCAAACTATTGTGTGCTGGATGATAAAACTCCACCAAAGCGATTCCCTCTTTAACTTCTTTCTTTACATATGCTTTCTCACTCATAATCTTATGTTTTTTAAAATAAACCGTATAATTCGGCATCAATTTTCTCAATAATAAATCCTAAATCTTCTGGATTGGAAACCACATCTAAATCATCCACAGGTAGAACTAATAATTTCCCTTTATCATATCCCTCAATCCACTTCTCATATCTGTCGTTTAGCTTACTTAAGTAATCAATGCTAATCGAGCTTTCATAATCTCTACCTCGTTTATGAATTTGATTCACTAAGTTAGGAATAGAACTCTTTAAGTAAATAAGCAAATCTGGTGGTGTAGTAACGCGTTGCATTAGTTCGAATAAGGAACTGTAGTTCTCAAAATCTCGATCGGACATCAACCCCATACTATATAGATTAGGCGCAAAAATATGTGCATCTTCATAAATCGTCCTATCTTGAATAATCGTTTTGCCGCTTTCGCGAATATCAAGGATCTGTCTGAATCTACTGTTCAAAAAAGAAATCTGTAAGTGAAAGGACCAACGAGACATATCTCCATAAAAATCCTCCAAATACTCATTGTTATCGGCATCCTCAAAATGTGGCTCCCATTTGTAATGACGCGTCAACAAAGTGGTTAGCGTTGTCTTTCCCGAACCAATATTTCCTGCAATAGCTATATGCATAGTTTAGAATCTGAAAATTATTTTTCTGCAATATACATATGTAAGTGCATACCATCAAATACATAAGAATATTGTCTCCCGTAAAACAGATTCTTTACTTTTATTCCATCCAGATTAATAGATATTATTTTGGGCTCAAGCGTATCTTTCTGCCAATAATACCAATCCGTTCCTTTTTTCAGGACAACCCCATTATATGCTGGGAACATTCTATTGTATTCTGTTGCTACTAACTTTTGCAACACGCTTCCGTAACTATTATATAGGTATATATGGTTCAAAGTACGAACGTAGCAGTAATTATAATTGCTTACTTGCTCTAGAATATCTCCAGTAAAAATAGGCGACACAGCCTCTAGACTCTTATTTCTATAATCCAACAACTCCAAACGTTGTGTAGCCGAATTTCCAATCCACAATCGTCTACTCCCTGCATTACCTACTGTGGCCACTTCCATAAACTCTGGCATTTTGGAGAAAGCCACTCGTTCTACTTCGTTTAAGTTGTTATCTAAAACAACAACGGTTTGCGACTGATAATAGAAAACCAATACTGTTAACGGATTGGTTATATCTACCGATTGAATACGTCCTAATAAGTTATCGCTAAAAGAATATGCTTTCTTACCTTCATTTTTATGCAGCACATTATCCTCTAACCAATACATGTAGTTATAAGAGTCTACCCCAATAAAGCTATCTGCTTCCAATGGAACCGATTTCTGCAATTCCCAATTTTGTGCAGTTGCAAATGTTGATGTAAACAAGAGGACTAATAGTAGCTTTTTCATTTCGAGTACTAAGATAACTAAAATATTAGATTGACTCCACCTTAATATACCGTAGAAAAAGTATGGTACAAAAGAAACTAAAAGCTACCATTTAAAGTAAATGAAACAATTTAATGCTGCTTCTACGAGTTACCATTATCTCAATTTTAATACTCGTTCTGGATAATCTGAGATAATTCCATCTACTTCCCAGTTTATCAATTGTTGTATATCATACTCTTCATTCACCGTCCAAGGAATCACTTCCACTCCATGCATTTGTATGTTTTTCACATCTAGTTCATTCATCAATAGCTTGAAGTTTGGACTGTAAATATCCGGCATAAAATTGAGTTTTTTTAAATTACTTTCAAAACTACCATCAGACACTAAATAGGAGATAGGAAGACTTGGGTTTTTCAATTTAACATTTTCTAAGATGTTGACATCAAAGCTTTGAAGATTGTACCTGACATATTTATGACTATCCATTAACTCTAAAAAAACACCAACCATATTTTCTGGGTATGGTTGGTATCTGCCATAATCTTCAGGAGTTGATTTCAATTCAATATTAAAAGAAATAGAAGTGAAAATCTTCCTACCATATTCATTTTCAAGAAACAGGAAGACTTCTTCCAAGCTTGGTTTATAAGTGGATATTTTATTTTGTTTAGGGAAGTCTTTATGAAACTTAGTGCCTGTATCAAAAGTCTGGATGCTTTCTAAACGCATGTTGTATATATTCCAGCTTCGTTGATTTTCGGGTTCAATAGATTCTCCATTAGGAAGCAATACATATTTCGAATGCATAAATGGCTCATGCGACACAATAACATCACCATATTTATTGACTACAACATCTAACTCCAATACATCTACGCCCTTATCTACAGCACTTTTGAAAGCTTCTAGAGAGTTTTCAGGCCAATTCCCACGATCGCCTCTATGACCTTGCACAGCAATATTCGAAGATTTATTTGTTTGGCATGCTTGCAGCATTACAACACATAGTATACTTAAACTCCATTTAATACTTCTCATTATTCTTATTTTACAATTCGATAGGTTGTTGTATTAATATACGTTTTGCCTAGAAAGTGTTTTGCTCTTACTTCCACTTTATGTTCTCCTACAGAGAGGTTTACTGGCAGTCTAGCTCTCCATAAATGCTGGCTTAGAACTGGCTCCGAAGGCCGTTTGTCGGCTATTGCAACGTCGCTGTTATACCATTCAAAAAGCTTATTTACATACTTCGGGTCTGCTTGCTCTATCTGATACATCTTTCTCCATTTACCACCGTCTACACGAAACTCAAGCGTATCGAATTTGGATCCTAAATAGAAGTTGGCATGTATAAAATGTCTACTCCTGTTGGCTTTATTCACTTCCTTTGGGAGAAAGATGCCAATTTGCTTCTGCTCTGATTCTCCAGCTACTTTATAAGATATATCGTATTCTGTACCATTTATCTCCAAAAATGCATAGCCACTTGGAGTTCCATCGCGCATCATAGCATCTGGCAAACCTTCTTTATTTACTCTTCCAGAATACCAATCTCCCGATGTTGTACCAACATTATAATGATGGTGTAGAGCATGAAGTTTAGTATAGCCATCTTCCCACCCAAAAAAGTCATGTTTCTGTAAGTGAGTATGGGCAGATAAAGTTAAGCTGTTTTCAAAGCGTGAAAGTTCATTCAGCAGAAACTCTCTATCTTGGTCTCGATAGGTATCAGCATCGGGTTCGCTAATAGGTATATGCATAGACACAACTATTAACTTATCATTCGGAGTATGATGTAACAAGTTGCGTATCCAAGTTTTTTGATCCTTGCGCAATCCACCCCAGTATTGTTTTATTTCTCTAGGATCTGGATATAAAATGTTGTCTATCATGATATAAAGAACATCTCCATGGAAAAATGCGTAATTCGATGGACCGAACTCTCGTTCAAAAGTTTCATCTGAAAGATGATCTTCTTCCACGTCGTAATTCATATCATGATTACCCATTACATTAAACCAAGGTTTTTCTATGGCCTGCATTACTTTTTTGTAAGGAACAAATAAGTCTAAATCATCGCCAACGAGGTCACCTAAGGTTATTCCAAATTCATAATCGGAGGTATATTTTTTTAAATCGTTTACTATTTTATCTCGAAAGTACCCAACTTCTTTTATGTTATAAGGTTGTGGATCACCCATCAGCAATACTTTATACTTAGTGTCTACCTCGTGCTTTACTAATCCAAAATCTATAGATTTTGGAAGTTGTCCCGTAGGAGTAACGCCCTCGTATTTTAATTCTGGAGATCCTGCTGGTTTATGATTATAGGAGAAGTCTGGAAGAAAGTAAGAGTTATAAAGATAATTGTAATTTCCTGGTTTTATTACTTGAATAATATTATCGTCTTGGATAGGGATTTCATAGTGTCCTTTTGCATCGGTTTCAATAATTTCTAATCCATTAGTCACAAGCACGTTAACCAATCCAGGTTCGTTTCTATCCTGTACACCATTCCTGTTAACATCTTCGTATACAATACCTTTAGCGACCTGTTGAGCTATTACGTTTGGCACAACAAACAGGCATACTAGTAGACTTACTATATTTATAATATATTTCATAATGTTTTTAATTATTTAGGTTTTTCGTTTCATTTATTACTTGTTTTACTATTATATTTATTGCGCCCACCATACTTTTATATTAATTTCATTTCCTCCTATTCTGTCAATTGCATCTTGGGCATTACTATAATTCATATCCACCTCATCAATCGGATAATATAGTCTTGCTGGCATTTCTCCATTATTTAACATGGAGCTAGTTGTCTCTAGTTCTGGTAGGCCTGTTCTACGATGTTCAAACCATGCTTGATAATCTGTAAAAAACAACGCATAGTATTTTTGAAGCATTATCTGTTCTAAACTATTGTTGAATTTTAATCCAGGTTGTTCTAACAACTCATCTGATACTTCTAAATCCCACATTTGTATAGCGGCCATTACTCCATTATTATAATGTTCTTCTGCGCTACTGTTTAAATACCCTTTAAGTGCAAGCTCTGCTTGTATAAAGCACACCTCAGCATAGGAAAGTATGGGAATAATCATTGGAGTTTCGGCTAGATGACGATTAATTCCAGATGGTGAAGCAATGGAATCAGGTAATGGTGTATTTATAAAATCGGTCGGCATTCCTATGTAACCATAATTCTCATTATTTTGACCTGTAGCAGTATTAGCAAAATGAGGAAGTCTAGGATCATCTGAATCTTTAAGGTTATCTACAAAAAACTCTGTAACATATCGGAAGCTGTTGAAATCTTGAGGACGATCCCATGGTGACATTAATGGTGGGATTCCACTTATTTTAAGCACTGCCTGTTCGTTTAACGAGTTAAATATAGGGTAAGTTTCTGGGTTATTTAAGATTACCGATAGACGGTTAAACGCATCCATTTCACTACGATTAGATGCTCGTAGTAACAATCGTAAATGAAGTGAGTTGGTAAATTTTCTCCATTTAGACAGATCATTTTGGAACAAAATATCTTCTACATATATCAGGTTCTCTTCAGAATCATATAGATTATTAGCTGTTTCTAAATAGCCTATTAGCATTGGATATATATCTTTTTGTTCAGTATATTCTGGATACCAAACTCCACTTTCAGCCTTTAGAGCATCTTCCATAGGAATATCTCCAAAAGCATCGGTGAGCACTGAAAAAGCATAGGCTTTTAATGTAAGTGCAATAGCTTTATAATTATTATTTTGAAGATCATCCGCTGCCATTTCCATCTCCTGAATGTTGTTTAACCATCGGTAGTAATCATTCCATGTGCTAGCCCCAATATTAGGATCTAAATCATATAAAAATGGAGAGTATATAAAGTCATCTGCTCTTATAAAAGCTTGCATTAAAGGTGCGGTAACCGATCGATACTGAATGGCATTTCTTTTTGCCAATTGATATATTACTGGATTTAATACGCTCCCTGGCGTAATCGCATCTAAGTTATTTGGGTCTGTATTAATTTCCTCAAAATCTGAGGTGCAACCTACTAAGCTTAAGATAACTATGAGTAGGGTAAATAGTTTAGTCAATTTCATTTATTAAGTTTTATAGTCCTAATTTTACATTTATTCCAAATTCTGATGGCACTGGTAATTGCCCAATCTCTACACCAGGATGCATATTTGTTCCACTTGCAAGTCCTGCTACTTCTGGATCATACATTGGGAAGCTAGATACCGTTGCTAAATTTCTACCGTATATTGATAAGCTTAAGCGAGATATACCCCAATCTTCAATGGTGCTTTTTGGGAAGCTATATTCAAGGCTTACTTCTCTTAATTTTAAGAAAGATGCATCGAAGGAGTTCGCTTCCGTATTGTTTAATTGATAATGTCTAGAATAATAATCTGCTATACCTATTTCTTTAGTATTTGGAGAGTAGGTTCCATCATCGTTTAGTACGACGCCTTCTCCAACCAAGAATCCTTCTTCTCGTCCTTTAAGCGTATGTTTTAACTTTCCTTGTTCTGTAAGTTTGTGGTGGGAGTGTGAGTAAACTGTTCCTCCGTACTTAGCATCTATCACAACTCCGAGTTTAAAATTCTTATACTTAAAATTGTTAACTATACCAGCCATCCATTTTGGTTGTGTATCGCCTATGTATACCACATCTTCTGTAAGTGTAGGGTATCCATTGCGATCATAAATAATGGCACCATCTTCATTTCTATTAAATGCTCTTCCGTAAAGTGCTCCAGTAGAACCTCCTTCAACAGCCATTAACCTTGCACCCGAAGAACTCATTAGTTCTAATCTTCCTTCTGAGGAATTCTCGTGTAAAGAAATCACTTTACTCACGTTCTTACTCCAATTAAGCATCGTTTGCCACTCAAAACTCTCGTTTTGAATTGGCTTAATATCCAATAATAATTCAATACCTTGTGTACGTACTTCTCCAGCATTGGTGAGTCTACTGGAATAGCCAGAAGTTTGTGGTAAAGGGACGCTTAAAATCTGGTTCTTAGTATTTGTTTGATACACGGCTGCATCAAATCGCAAACGACTGCGAAACATTCGTAAATCCACTCCAAACTCTGTGCTTAATGTAACTTCTGGCTTTAAGTCGGTATTATATAAAGCTGTAGGTGCTTGAGCAGAACCCCCAAAATCACTCCTCACATAGTATTTATTAGTTTTATAACGGTTTCCAAATCCTCCAGCTCCTCCAACACTGGCAACCGAGCTCCTTAGTTTTGCGAAACTAATAGTCTCTGGAAGTAGGAAGATATCATTTAAGATTAAACCTAAACTTGCGGAGGGGAAGAAATGCGACATATTTTCTTTTGGAAGCATACTATTCCAATCATTACGTGCAGTTAAATCCAAATACAGATAGTTTTTCCACCCCATAGTAACCATTCCATATAAACTATTTACTTTATTATAACCATCGAACTTACTGGTAAAGGATTGTGAGGCATTTACAAGATTATAAGTACCTGGAATTTCCAATCCATCTGCCCAAGAGTCTTGACGTAAATATTGGTAATCTAGCATATTACCTCCAAAATTAACCCCTAGCTCAAGGTCATTGCTAATATCGTTTTGATAGGATAGGAGAAAGTCTAGATTCGTTTCACGTTTAGAGATACCTGTTATTCTATAATGTCCTTTCGCAAACCTATTTAAATCATACGGCCGGCGCTGCTCCGTACTTCTACTATACATATTCACAGCAGAACGAAGCATTAACTTTAAGTTTTCGTGAAGATCTATATCCACTTTGAAGTTGCCAGTTACAGCATCTTGTCCTAGACTATTCGTAACTTCATGCGCCAATGCAAAAGGATTATCAATAAACGAGCTATATGGACTAATCATGGAGAGGTTTTCTTGACCCTTTTTCCAAATAGGACGATACCAATCTAAATCTACATTGGGGTTCTGAAAAATCATGAAATACCCTATGGAGTGGTTGTTATAGCCTTGACCAGGTAAATTGTCACTAGACTTATTTCTATAATTTATAACAGAACTAATCTTAATTTTATCATGAATCTGATAATTACCGTTAACCGATACACTTACTTGATCAAAACCGGTATTAGGCATAATCCAATTATTCTTAGTATTGGTTATAGATCCTCGCATGGAGCCCTTTGAATCTCCTCCTTGAATGGATATATTCTGTATATGAGTAATACCTGTTCTCCAAAAATCTTTTCTATTATCTTTATAGGGTCTCCATAACTTTCTTTCGGCCGATTGTCCTTCTAACTCTGGATCATACTGATAGTAATACTGTCCATCGAATTTAGGACCAAAAGCACTACTGCTTCCTGCGGTACTATTTCCATCTTCTGAAGCACCATAAGTATAATACAGTCTTTCGTTATAAGGGACAGGATTTCCATCTTCATCAAAAGCAGGTTTTAAATAAGATCCTTTACCACTTCCTTGTCCATACTCATACTGCCAGTCTGGCCAGTTGGTTATAACATCTAGTTTTGTACTGGAACTAATACTTATTCCTAAACCTTCATTTTTCTTTCCAGACTTTGTAGTAACTATAATTGCGCCATTGGCAGCCTGATAGCCATATAGTGCAGAAGCTCCAGCTCCTTTTAGAACCGTAATACTCTCGATATCTTCTGGGTTTAAATCAGAAATAGCATTTCCAAAATCTACTGGCGTATCATTATTAGCACTACCCCCCATATACGCATTGGAAGCTCCAGAACCTGAGAATTCATTTTGAATCGGAACACCATCTATCACTATTAATGCTGAGTTATTTGATGGATCTAATGAGTTATCTCCACGTAGTTTTATTTGTTGAGAAGAAATTGGGCCTCCTAAACCTGTAATAGATAAACCAGGTACTTTACCACGTAATGCATCCGACCAGTTATTGGGTCGGGCATCTGTAAGGCTTTCTGAACTAATAGTTTGTTGGGAATAACCTAGTTTCTTCTCTTCCCGTTCCATTCCTAAAGCTGTAATAACCACTTCAGAAAGTGTATTTGAATCTTCTAAGAGTATTATGTCAAGGAAATCGGAGTTTACTACTTCAATTTTTTGAGTTTCGTATCCCATATAAGACACTTCCAGTGTTATGGGAAGCCTTGAGACTTTCAAGTTATAAACTCCATCGAAATCTGTAGATACTCCTAACTGTAGATCTGAGACGATTACAGTTGCACCGAGTAAGGGAGCATTATTACTATCTAATACTCTACCAGACAAAACTATCTCTTGTTGCTGAACGGTTTTGGCTGGTGCGGCAAAAGCATTCATACAAGAAAATGTAATAACTATAGACTGTAAACAAATTAAGGAAAGTCTATGGAATAATGCATGCGTGTTTTTAAACATAGATTGTAATTATTTTACTTGATAAAATGAATTTTATGAAAACTAGAACAACAGAGGTTGATAATTCAACCCTAGCTATTACTCACAATGACAGAGTATGTTTTGATTTTCATGACCGCAATGTAGAGATATCATGTTACCATCTTCTTTCAAATTATTTACAATTATGTTTCAATTGAAAATGAAACCGAAATACACTAGATGTACCAAAAGAGAATAAAACGAATAAAAGCTTCTGGCGAACTCTTTTGGGCGTTTGCTTAAGATAGAGTGAAAGGGAAAACTAAATGTATTTGCAGTTATTGATACATCACTTCTCCAACTCGATTTTAGCTCCATAACAATTACTTCTAAAACCTTTGTTAGATATTAAGCAAGAGCACTATCTTTGGCGTTTATGTGCAAATCAAATCGAAAACAAGAAATACTTCGCCATGCAGCACGACTGTTTAAAGAAAAAGGATACCGTGCAGTAAGCATGCGAGATCTTGCGGATGCTTTGGAGATAAAAGCCTCTAGCCTGTACAACCACATTCAGTCTAAGGAAGAGATTCTTTCGAGTATTATTTTAGAAGTGGCTGAGGAGTACGCACAAGGAATCAACCAAATTGAGAAGGAAACAATTTCCTCTATCGAAAAACTAAAAAAGCTCATTACCCTCCATATCCAAATCGCTAGTAAAAATAGTAATGGGATGGCTATTGTTCAAAAAGATTGGGTGCATCTAGAAGAAAATCTTGTTTATTACAAACAACTTCGAAGCGATTACGAAAGCAAATTCCATCAAATCATCGAGGAAGGAATTACCAGCAAAGAGTTACGAAACGCGCATCCAGAAACCATTGCTTTCAATTTACTGTCTACCCTAAACGCATTGTATTTATGGATTCCTAAAAAATCCAACCTAGACGTTGCGCAATTAAAAGTAGAGCTTCCTGTCTTATTGCTTTCTGGAATTCAAGCAGACTAGTTTGCACGGAATAGCATATAAAAACAACTTTTTATTACGCCTACTCTCCCTTGTAATCTACAGAGGAAATGTGTTTTTAGTCAAGTAATTCAATAATAAAGAACGTATTCTTAGGCTCAGGGACGCAAGCCTATTCAAATCACAGATTTAATTTGACTTGTCTATATATTTGCTACTTAAACTAACAATCGTTAGTTTTGTTAGGTAACCAATTCAAATACTGTGTCAAATTTTCATTCAATAACCATAAAAGACGTACAGAAAGAGACAGACGATGCTTCTGTAATTACGTTTGATATTCCAGAGGAACTGCAAGAAGCCTTTAAGTTTAGACAAGGACAGCACCTTATCTTACGCCGTTTTTTCAATGGCAAAGAAGAACGTCGCACCTATAGTTTATGTTCGTCTCCTACAGATAAAATCTGGAAAGTGGCGGTAAAGCAAATTCCAGAAAATGTTTTCTCTACGTATGTAAATTCGGAATTAAAAGCAGGGCAGACATTAGATATTCTACCTCCTACTGGAGATTTTGGTGTTCCGATTTCTCAAACTCCGAAAAATTACGTAGCTTTTGTAGCTGGTAGCGGGATTACTCCTGTACTATCTATGCTTCAATCGCACTTAGCAAATGAGCCAGACTCTACGTTTAAGTTATTTTACCTAAACCGACAGGCGCAGACTATCATGTTTAAGGAGGAAATCGAGCAATTGCGAAATAGATACCTAGGCCGATTAGAAGTGTATTATTTCTTAAGTAGAGAACATCGCGACATTGAATTATTCGATGGCCGCTTTACCGAGGAAAAAATAGACGCATTAAGCAAAAGCCTACTTGATGTTCCCTCCACAGACGAGGTATTTCTATGTGGACCAGAGAGTATGGTGAAGATGATAAGAGAACAATTGCAAGCCAAAGGACTTGATTCCGACAAAATACATACAGAGTTATTTGTATCTGGCTTGAGTGAAGAAGACATTGCCCGCATGAAACGTCTGCAAGAACAAAAAATAGACGGAGTAAATGTAACCATACGCGATGGAGGAAAAGACTTCCATTTTGTAATGACCAAAGAACAAGACAATATCCTAGATGCTGCTTTGGCAGCTGGAGCGGATTTGCCATTTGCCTGTAAAGGTGGCGTTTGCAGTACCTGTAAATGTCAGCTAGTAGAAGGTAAAGTAGAAATGAAAATAAATTACGCCTTAGAAGAGGACCAAGTAAAGAGAAACTATATTTTAAGTTGTCAGGCGGTACCACTATCCAAAGATGTTACGGTAAACTTTGACGTTTAAATTATAAAAGAAACTGATTATGAGCGAGAAAGAAATAAAGAATTTAGAAGCTATATTCGAGCAGCGTATAGCAAATGAAGAGAAGATAGAGCCCAAAGATTGGATGCCGGAGAAATACCGTCAAACACACATCCGTCAAATGTCCCAACATGCCCACTCCGAAGTAGTAGGAATGCTACCCGAAGGGAATTGGGTAACACGTGCTCCAAGTTTGCGTAGAAAAGCTGCTTTGTTAGCTAAGATACAAGACGAAGCTGGACATGGACTATATTTATATTCCGCCACCGAAACTTTAGGAATTACGCGCGATGAGCTTTATGAGCAATTGCACTCAGGAAGAGCTAAATACTCTTCTATCTTTAACTATCCTACCCTAACATGGGCCGATATTGGCGCTATAGGTTGGCTAGTAGATGGTGCTGCGATTATCAACCAAGTACCATTGTGTGACACCTCTTTTGGACCCTATGCTCGTGCCATGGTACGCATCTGTAAAGAAGAGAGTTTCCATCAAAGACAAGGATTTGAGATTATGCTTACCCTTTGCAACGGAACCCCTGAACAAAAAGAGATGGCGCAAGATGCACTTAACCGCTGGTGGTGGCCAAGCTTAATGATGCTTGGACCTACCGATTCAGAGTCGGTACACACAGAGCAATCTATGAAGTGGAAACTAAAAAGAAAAACCAACGACGAATTACGTCAGCAGTTTATAGACCAAACCGTACCACAAGCCGATATTTTAGGAATTACCATGCCAGATCCAGATTTAACATGGAATGAAGAGCGCGGACACTATGACTTTGGAGAAATCGATTGGGAAGAGTTCTGGCAAGTAGTAAAAGGACACGGACCATGTAACAAAGAGCGAATGAAAGCAAGAGTCAACGCTTGGGACAACGGAGAGTGGGTTCGAGATGCTGCTACAGCTTACGCAGAAAAGAGTACAGAGAGAAAAGAAAAAGAAGAAATTAAAAAAGCAATGTAAACGTATTTTTTGCTTGGGATAAGTAAACATACATTCCAACAAAAATTAAATACTTAAAGATATTATTATGAAAAAAGAATGGCCTATTTGGGAAGTGTTTGTTCGTAGTAGAAATGGTTTAGAACACCGTCACTTTGGAAGCTTACACGCCGCAGATGCAGAAATGGCATTATCTAACGCAAGAGATGTGTATACCCGTAGAAACGAAGGAGTAAGCATTTGGGTGGTAGAGAGCAAAAACATCACGGCTTCACAAGCAGAAAATAATCCAGAATTTTTTGAGCCTGCAAAAGACAAAGTGTATAGACACCCAACCTTTTACGATTTACCAGACGAGGTAAAACACATGTAAATTCCAAAACAAGATGAACAAACAAGCATTATACGATTATATATTAGGCGTTACAGACAACTCCCTTATTTTAGGACAACGCCTAGGAGAACTTTGTGGACATGGTCCTAGCCTAGAAACCGATATTGCCATTACCAATATCGCACTAGATTTATTAGGACAATGCAGAAGCTACTACCAATACGCAGCAAAATTAAAAGGTGGCGACACTACAGAAGATAGTATCGCGATGCTCAGAAAAGAAAGAGACTATGTAAATGTTTTGTTGGTAGAACAACCCAATGAGCATTTTGGCTATGTAATAGCACGTCAGTTTCTATTTGATGTATTCCACCTTTTGCAAATGCAAGAGCTACAAAAGTCAATAGACGAAACCCTAGCAAGCATTGCCACAAAGAACATAAAAGAGACGCTTTATCACACCCGTTTTTCGAGTGATTGGATAAAACGTTTAGGCGATGGAACCGAGGAAAGTCATGTTAAAATCCAAGAGGCTATAAATGATTTATGGCCTTATACCAAGGAGCTTTTCCAAGTCACCAAAGCCGACCAAGAAATGATTAACGCAGGAATTGGAGCAGACGTTTCTAAACTAGAACACGCCTATTACAAACAAGTAGCAGAGGTTTTGGAAGAAGCTACGCTACAAGTTCCAGAAGGAAAATACTTCCATAAAGGAGGAAAAAAAGGAATACACACAGAACATATGGGTCCACTACTTGCAGAGTTACAGTACATGCAACGCACCTACCCAAATATGAACTGGTAATCAAAACGAAAGAAGGAGACGCATGGTAAAAGACAATCCAAATATAGCATCGCACTTACGACCTATTCTAGAATCGGTTCCCGATCCTGAAATACCCGTGCTTACCATATTAGACCTAGGTATGATTCGTGAGGCAGTAGAAGTAGATGGGGAAGTTTACGTAAAACTATCACCTACCTATTCTGGATGTCCAGCTACCGATGTGATTAGCGATGATATAAAAACGGCTTTTAAAGAGAATAATCTACTTGCACACGTCGAGTTTGTTATATCACCACCTTGGAGCACCAATTGGATTACCGAAGATGGGAAACGAAAGATGCGAGAATATGGCATTGCTCCACCCCTATCCGAATCCGCAGATAAGAAAGCTTTATTGGACGGCGAAAAAATTGTTCCTTGTACGCTTTGCAGATCTACCAACACACATATGGTAAGTCAGTTTGGTTCCACTCCATGTAAAGCATTGTTTAAATGCGATGACTGCTTAGAGCCATTCGACTATTTTAAATGCTTAATTTAACTCATTATACTTCCTTAAAGAATGCTATCTTTAGGGAAGTTTTTATTTTATAACTATGCAAAAAGACATTTTAACCGATATAAAAAACGGGGTAGCAACTCTTACGCTAAACCGCCCAGACGTGTTTAATAGCTTTAATAGAGCTATGGCTTTACTACTACAATCCGAACTAGACAAGTGCGCTTCCAACGACGAAGTACGCGCCATTGTATTAACCGGAACAGGCCGTGCATTTTGTGCTGGACAAGACTTAGGAGAAGTTACTAGCGAAAAGCTGAATCCTGGATTTAGAACTATTTTAGAAGAACATTACAATCCGATTATTGATAAAATCCGATCGATAAAAAAACCAGTAGTAGCTGCCGTAAATGGCGTAGCTGCAGGAGCTGGCGCCAATATTGCATTGGCTTGTGATATTGTAATCGCATCGGAGCAAGCAAGTTTTATCCAAGCCTTTAGTAAAATAGGTTTGGTACCAGATAGTGGCGGCACTTTCTTTCTACCAAGGCTTATAGGATTCCAACGCGCATCGGCTTTGATGCTACTTGGCGACAAAGTAACTGCAGAAGAGGCCTTGGAAATGGGTATGCTTTATAAATTGGTACCACATGATAAGCTAGAAGAAGAGGTGCAAAAAACGGCCCTTACACTAGCTATGATGCCTACAAAAGCACTTGGAATGACAAAAGAGTTGCTAAATGCTTCTATGACCAATAGTCTTACCGAGCAATTAGCCATGGAGTCTACCTACCAAATAGAAGCGGCACAAACCGAAGACTACAAAGAAGGAGTGACGGCTTTTGTAGAAAAGAGAAGACCAAATTTTAAAGGAAAATAAACGCAACATTTTAGCATAATAAAATTAGAAATACATGACAGTAGGAATTATTGGCGCAGGAACTATGGGAAGCGGTATTGCTCAAGTAGCATCCACCGCAGGCAGCAAGGTGCATATATTTGACACCCAAAGCGAAGCATTGAAAAAAGCCGAAGCAAACCTAGAGCGCATATTAAACCGACTTATAGAAAAAGAACGAATAGACGATGAGGAGAAACAACGAATTCAAGGAAACATCAGCTATCATAACCAACTTAAAGACCTGAAAGATTCCGATTTGGTTATCGAAGCAATTATAGAAGACTTAGGAATTAAGCAAAAAGTTTTTCAAGAACTAGAAACTTATTTATCTGAGGATGCCATTATCGCATCCAACACTTCTTCCTTATCTATTGCATCCATCGCAGCTTCACTAAATAAACCAGAGCGCTGTGTTGGCATACACTTTTTTAACCCAGCGCCTTTAATGCGTTTAGTAGAAGTTATTCCAGCGGTACAAACCGATGAGGCTGTATTACAAAAAGCAGTGGAAACCATAGATAGCTGGGGCAAAACCGTAGCGGTGGCTAAAGACACCCCAGGGTTTATTGTGAATCGTGTGGCTAGACCATTTTACGGAGAAGCCTTGCGTATTTACGAAGAAGGCATTGCCGATTTTGCGACTATAGATTGGGCAATGAAAGAACTTGGAGGCTTCCGAATGGGACCCTTCGAGCTGATGGATTTTATAGGAAACGATGTAAACTATACCGTAACCGAAACCGTATTTGCAGCGTTCTATTACGACCCACGGTACAAACCAGCATTTACTCAAAAGCGATTCTCCGAAGCAGGATATTTGGGTAGAAAATCAGGCCGTGGTTATTATAATTATGCCGAAGGCGCGACTAATCCTGAACCTGTAAAAGACAAAGTCTTAGGACAAAAGATATTGGATCGTATTTTAATTATGCTGATCAATGAAGCGGTAGATGCAAAACATCTAAGAATTGCATCGGCGAAAGCCATAGACGACGCGATGACCAAAGGAGTAAACTATCCGAAAGGACTTTTGGCTTGGGCAAACGAAAAAAGCATAGAATGGTGTGTAGAGAAAATGGATGCTCTTTACGATATGTATCATGAGGACAGATATCGTTGTTCTCCCCTATTGCGCAAGAAGTTAGCAGATAAATCCACGTTTGAATTGTAAAACAATGCAAGAAAAGGAGTTGAAAAATACAAGTCCTAAAGCTATTGCCGAGTATATGCTGGCCAATGATAAATTCAGCACTTGGTTGGGGATAGAAATAGTAGAAGCTAGCGAAGGATATTGTAAAGTTGGGATGCACATACGAGAAGAAATGCTAAACGGTATGGGAAATGCTCATGGTGGGATTAGTTTTTCGCTTGCCGACACCGCTTTTGCTTTTGCCTCCAACTCCTACGGTCGACATTCCGTGTCTGTAGAAGCCTCTATAAACCATATAGAAGCATTAAAAGTTGGAGATTATATCACAGCCGAAGCAGATTTTGATGTTACAAAATATAAACTAGGATTTCATATTATTAAAGTAAGACGAGGGGAAGAGGTCGTTGCCTTATTTAAAGGTATCGTATATCGTTCCAGTAAGGATTGGAAAACGGATTAAACATACATACTTATGAAATGGGAAGGTAGAAGAAAAAGCAGTAATTTGGACGACCGACGTGGGATGAGTCCTAAAGGGAAAGCTGCCGCAGGTGGTGGCATCATTGCTATCATTGTAATACTGCTTCAATTATTTGGAGGAGATACAGGGAAGCAAATCGCACCGATAATCGACCAATTTACACAAGCACAAACAAGCCAGCAGTATATACAAGATCGAGAGTTGACTGATGAAGAGCGTCAAGTTGGCGATTTTGTTGCTACCATTTTGGCCGATACGGAAGATGCATGGCACCAGATCTTCAGCGAAAACAACCTCGGATCTTATAAAGAGCCAAAAATGATTCTATTTACCAATGCCGTTGAAACAGCATGTGGCGTGGGAGAATCTGCCATGGGACCTTTTTATTGTCCAGCAGATCAAAACGTATATATGGACCTCGTCTTTTTTGAAGAGTTACGTACACGTTTCGGTGCAAAGGACGGAGACTTTGCCATTGCCTATGTAACCGCACACGAAATAGGCCACCATATACAGACATTATTGGGAACCTCACAGAAAGTTCGTGAATTACAGCAACGAACCAATCAAGTGGAAGCAAATAAGCTCTCGGTAGCACAAGAGCTCCAAGCGGATTTCTATGCAGGGGTATGGGCCAATAAAGTGCAGAAATATCTGGTTGCAGAGGACATAGAAGTAGCCATCAGCGCAGCAAGTGCTGTTGGAGATGATGCCATTCAAG